>VYKZ01000007.1_pt1 | contig 216766 bp, 211 predicted proteins | sample 5114421 | NCBI WGS metagenome assembly VYKZ01 (sample SAMN12291788, study PRJNA351875) | freshwater metagenome | isolation source: freshwater lake | place: USA: Michigan, Gull Lake | collected 2013-08-08 | reverse complement strand
CCAGCCCCGCCCCGCCGCCCCGACGCCGCCGGTCCAGAGCGTGCAGGAGCTGCCGGGCACCGCCACGGTGCTGACGCTGGGTGCCCACATGTGCAAATGGCCGATCGGCGACCCGTCGTCGCCGGAGTTCAGCTTCTGCGGCCGTCGCGCATCGGAAGGCGTCTACTGCGTTGAGCATGCCCGCGTCGCCTTCCAGCCCGCCCTGAAGAAGAACGGCAAGGACGAGCTGGCCCGCAGCCTGCGCCGGTACATCTGATTCTGCTTTCGTCATTCCGGGCTGAGAGGCGGAGCCTGTCAGACCCGGAACATCGCGGCGCCGAGGCGAAGCGGAGGCCAAATGCTTCTGCGGCCGCCCTGCGTGACAGCTTCGCGCTCTCGCGCGCCGCTCCGTTCCGGGTCTTCGCTACGCTGCGCCCGGAATGACGAAAGAGAAACGTCGTCAGGACGTCACGAACGCCCCCTAGAGGGCCGCCATCCGCCTTGTCGGCTTCGAGCCTGACGAGACCACGGGGGCGGGGCTGCGGTTATCCGGGTTGACGCAGCCCCCGACCCGTTCCTCCCCAGCAAGCGAAGCGCAGCGGGGGAGGATTCCCTTAGTTCAGAACGCGTCCGCCGGGGACATCAAGGCTGAAGGCCGGGATCGCGGCCTCGAAGGATCGCCCGTTTGCATCGGTCATTGTGAAGGCGCCCTCCATCGTCCCGGACGGCGTCGGCAGCGGGCACCCTGAAGCGTAGGAATAGCTGTCGCCCGGCGCGATGACGGGCTGTTCGCCGACGGCGCCGGGGCCTCGCACGGTCTCCACATGGCCGCTGGCGTCGGTGATGATCCAGCGACGCGCCAACAGCTGGAGGGTCTGATTGCCGCGGTTCTCGATCTCGACCTGATAGGCCCAGACCCAGCGACCCTCATGCGGGTCCGACTGGCCCGCCAGATAGCTGGGGCGGACGCGGACGATCACGCCCTCGGTTTCGGCTTCGTAGGGAGGGGAGTCGTGCATCGTGCAACGGTCGCGCGCGACTGTGACCGTTTCAAGCGTGGTCGCGCTGGTCAGGAACGCCGTGTATGGCGTTTCGCATGACGTTCGAATCCCCCGTTGCCGGAATCCTGCCCTGTCAGTCGATCGAGACGCTGATCGCCACGGGCGCGATCACTTCGGCTACTCCCTTCGATGCCGACCAGGTGCAGCCGGCGTCGCTGGACCTGCGCCTGTCGGACCGGGCGTGGCGGGTGCGCGCGTCGTTCCTGCCCGGACGGCGCCTGGTGAGCGAGCGGATCGCCGACGTGGAGATGCATCCGATCGACCTCAGCAAGGGCGTCGTGCTGGAAAAGGGCTGTGTCTACATAGCCGAGCTGCAGGAGCGGCTGGCCCTGCCGCCCGGCCTGATCGCGCGCGCCAACCCGAAGAGCTCGACGGGCCGCGTCGATGTCTTCGTGCGCCTGCTGACCGACCGGGGCGGGTCGTTCGACGACGTGGAGGCGGGCTATGAGGGGCCGCTGTATCTGGAGATCGCGCCGCAGACGTTTTCCATCCTGGTGCGGCCGGGCACGCGGCTGAACCAGCTGAGGCTCAAGGCCGGAGAGCCGCCGAAGCTGGAGACGCGCTCGGTCGGGGTCGATCTGCAGGGCGGGGATATCGTCGGCTTTCGCGGGCGGCGCCATGCGGGCGTGGTCGATCTGGACCGGATCGACGGCCATGACCCCAGGGATTTCTGGGAGCCGCTGACCTTGCGGCGTGGCGAGCTGCTGCTGGACCCGGGCGAGTTCTACATTCTGGCGTCGTCAGACGAAGTGGAGATCCCGGTCGACCAGGCGGCGGAGATGACGCCGATCGACCCCAGCGTGGGCGAGTTCCGGGTGCATTACGCCGGCTTCTTCGACCCCGGCTTCGGCACCGACGAGGCGCACGGGGCGGGATCGAAGGGGGTGCTGGAGGTGCGGACGCACGATACGCCGTTCCTGCTGGAGCACGGGCAGATCGTGGCGCGGCTGGTCTACGAGCCGCTGACCGAGCGGCCGACGCGGTTGTATGGCGAGGGCGGCAGCCACTATCAGCGGCAGGGGCTGAAGCTGTCGAAGCATTTCAGGGCGTGGGGGTGATGTGTCTCCTCCCTGTCGCGCAGCGATGGGGAGGTGGCTCGGAGCGCAGCGGAGAGACGGAGGGGGCGAGGCGAAGGCACCTGCTTGGCTGCCAACCCTCATCTCGGCCGCCGGAGTCGCCCCCTCGTCTCGCGGCTCGGCGCCGCGATCCACTCCCCCATCGCCCTTGGGCGACGGGGGAGAGACGTTGCCTCACACCAGCCGATCCGCCTTCCTGAGGTCGGGGAACAGCCGCGCCCACAGCCCGGTCGCCCCGAGCGCGCCGATCCCGCCGAACACCGCGGCACCGATGGGGCCGAGGAAGCGGACCATAACGCCGGAGTAGGCCTCGCCCAGTTCGTTGGAGGCACCGATGAACAACATGGACACTGAGGACACCCGGCCGCGCATGTGGTCCGGCGTCGAGAGCTGGATCAGGGTCTGACGGATGTTGACGCTGATCATGTCGGCCGCTCCGCCGATGAACAGGGCCGCCGCCGACAGCCAGACGACCTTGCTGAGGCCGAAGGTCAGGGTGGCCAGGCCGAACACGGCGACCGAGGCGAACATCCAGACGCCCCCCTTGCCCGGGATCGGATAGCGGGCCAGCCACAGGGCCGTGGTGAAGGCCCCGACCCCGAAGGCGGCGCGCAGCAGGCCGAAGCCCTCGGGCCCGACCTGCAGGATGTCGCGGGCGAAGATGGGGGTCAGCAGGGCGACCCCCGCGAACAGCACCACGATCAGATCGAGCGAGATGGCGCCGAGCACGATCTTGGTATTCCAGACGTAGGCGAGGCCCTCCTTGACCGATTGCCAGCGGTCGATGCCGCCCTCGACGCGCTCGGGCTGGCCGCTGGTGCGCATCAGGAGGAACGACAGGAAGCCGACCGCGAACAGGACGAGCGAAACCCCATAGGCCAGGGGCGTCGCGATCCCGACGATGACGCCGCCCAGCGCCGGCCCTGCGATGGCCCCGGTCTGGAAGGCGATGGACTGGGCGGCGATGGCGCGCGGCAGGGCGGCGCGGCCGACGACCATGGGCAGGAAGGCCTGGCTGGCCGGAGCGAGGAAGGCGCGCGAGGCCCCGAAGGCGACGGCGACGCTGAGCAGGCCCCACAGTGGCGGATTGCCGTGGATCGCCATGGCCAGATAGGCCACGGCGCAGGTCCCCTCCGCGACGATGGCCAGCATGACGGTGGTGCGGCGGTTCCGGCGGTCCGCCATCTCTCCTGCTGGCAGAGTCAGGGCCAGAAGCGGGATGAACTGCGCCAGGCCGACGAGGCCCAGATACAGGCTGGCCTGTTCGATCGGATGGTCGCGACGCGCGATCTCATAGACCTGCCAGAGCAGGGCCGAGGACTGAATCTGGATGGCGAGCACGGCCGAGAGCCGCCCCAGCCAGATCAGGCGGAAGTCGCGGATGGCCCAAGGATTGGTGGCGGCCTTCGCGTCGGCGTCGGCGGTCGGGCTCGGTGGGGGCGCCTCAGGTGCGTCGGTCATGCTTGGGGTAGGGCGTCCCGTCTTTCCGGTAGAATGTGCCTGAAGCGAAGGTCATGTCGATGTCGGGGTATTCGCCCCGGTCGCCACCGGGCTTGCGGGTGCCGACCTCCAGCAGAACGACCTCGGTGTCAGAGCGGTTCTGCAGGCAGTGACCGTTCGCGACGCCCGCCTTGAAGCCCGCGCAGTCGCCGGCGCGCAGCAACGTCTCGCCTTCGTCCTCGACCAGGACGACCTCGCCTTGCAGCACACAGACGAACTCGTCTTCGCCTTCATGCCAGTGTCGCTGGCTGGACCAGGCCCCGGCGGGCAGGCGCAGCAGGTTCACGCCGAACTGGTCGAGACCCACCGCATCGCCCAGGCGCCAACGGCGCCGCGCCTTGCAGGGTTCGGCGAAGGGATCGGGATAGGACGTGCCGTGGCCGGTCGGAGCTGCGTCGATATCGATCTTGGGCATGGACTTCTCGCGACTGCGAACTCCCCCTAAAGCATGACGGCATGAGCGGCGCATCAAATCCCGTTATCGATCCTGTCCGGCTGACGCGGGACCTGATCCGCCGCCCCTCGGTGACGCCTGCCGACGAGGGGGCGATGGATGTGCTGGAGCGCGTGCTCATGGAGCTGGGCTTCACCTGCCGGCGCATGGCCTTCGAGGGGCCGGGCGGGGAGGGTGTGCATGCGCGCATCGAGAACCTCTATGCGCGGCTGGGGACCGCCTCGCCCAACCTCTGTTTCGCGGGCCACACCGACGTGGTGCCGACGGGGGACACCGGAGCCTGGTCGTCCGCACCTTTCGAGGCGGAGGTGAAGGACGGGGTCGTCATCGGCCGTGGGGCGGTCGATATGAAGGGCGGGATCGCTGCCTGGGTCGCGGCGGTGTCGCGGGTGTTGGCGGATGGGCCGCCGAAGGGCTCGCTGTCCTTCCTGATCACCGGCGACGAGGAAGGCCCGGCCCTGCACGGGACCAAGCGTGTGGTCGAGGCGCTGGCCGCCGAGGGCGAGGTCATCGACGCCTGCGTGGTCGGAGAGCCGTCCTCGCTGCAGCGGCTGGGTGACACCATCAAGATCGGCCGGCGCGGGTCGCTGAACACCTGGATCACGGTTCATGGCAAGCAGGGGCACGTCGCCTATCCGGACCGCGCGGCCAATCCCGTGCCGGTGCTGGTCCGTCTGCTGGCCCGGCTGGACGCCCATGTGCTGGATCAGGGCTATGAGGCCTTCCAGCCGTCGAACCTGGAACTGACCACCGTCGACGTGGGCAATCCGGCTTCGAACGTCATTCCCGCCGAGGCCAAGGCCCGGCTGAACATCCGCTTCAATCCGGCCCAGACCGGCGACGGCCTGATCGACTGGCTGAACCGCGAGGCCGGGGCGGTGCAGGCCGAGACGGGATTGCAGATCACGACGGAGCATATGTGCTCGGGCGAGGCCTTCCTGACGCCGCAGGGCTGGTTCACGGCCGCCGTGCAGGATGCAGTGGAGGCTGAACTGGGGATCCGGCCCGAAGCTTCCACGACCGGGGGGACATCGGACGCCCGGTTTATCCGCGCGATGTGTCCTGTGCTGGAGCTGGGGCTGGTCGGTCAGACCATGCACCAGATCGACGAGCGGGCCCCCGTCGCCGAGATCGAGGCCCTGACCGGGGCCTATGCCCGCGTCATCGAGACGGTCTTCGCCCGCGCGGAACCTTGAAGAGACGGCGTTTCCCGGTCATATAGGAACGGTGAGGGAACGCGGCGGATCACCGCGCGCTGACTCTTGCAAAACGCCAGACGCCGCATTTCACCACACGTTTCCACCACACAAGGACCACTGCCCATTCGCCGTCCGATGCAATCGCCGCCCGTGAAAGACGGGCCGCCCATGAACCACGACATCCGCGCTCCCCGCGTCCTGCTGATCGACCAGCATGGGGAAAAGCAGGGTGTCATGCCGACCTCCGCCGCTCTGGAGGCCGCCGAGGAGGCGGGGCTGGACCTGGTTCAGATCGTGTCGACGTCCGAGCCGCCGGTGGCCAAGATCCTCGATTACGGCAAGTTCCGCTTCCAGGAGCAGAAGAAGAAGGCCGAGGCGCGCAAGCGCCAGAAGGTCGTCGAGCTCAAGGAAATCAAGCTGCGCCCCAACATCGACACCCACGACTATGAGGTGAAGGCCAAGGCCATGCACCGGTTCTTCGACGAGGGGGACAAGGTCAAGGTGACGCTGCGCTTCCGCGGCCGCGAAATGGCCCACCCGGAACTGGGCATGAAGCTGCTCAACAAGGTGCAGGCGGACTTCGAGGAGATCGCCAAGGTCGAATACGCCCCCCGCATGGAGGGCCGCCAGATGATCATGATCCTGGCCCCGAAGTAGACCCGGCCACGCGACCAGCCGTCTCTCGCCCGAAGCCTCGGCCTCCGATAGAAGCGGCTCATGCCCGATCGCTCGACCGTCTCCGCGCCCGCCGATCATGCCGACCGGCGGGCGCTGGTCGTGCTGTTCGCCATCGTTTTCATAAACCTGGTCGGCTTTGGCCTTGTCGTCCCCCTGCTTCCTTTCTTTGGCAGCAGCCTGCAGGCCGAGCCGTGGCAAGTGGCCCTGATGTTCTCGGCCTATTCGATCGGCCAGTTCTTCGCGGAACCCTTCTGGGGTCGGCTGTCGGACCGGATCGGACGCAAGCCCGTGTTGCTGATCACGGTCTGCGCCAATGCCGTCGGCTATCTGATGCTGGCCTTTGTGCCGAACATCTGGCTGGCCATCGCGGTCAGGCTGTTCACCGGTCTGGGGGCCGGGAATGTCTCGACGGTCCAGGGCTATGTCGCCGACGTCACCCCGCCCGAGAAGCGCGCCGGGCGCATGGGCTTGATCGGGGCCGCATTCGGCGCGGGCTTCATCGCGGGTCCCGGCCTGTCCGGTCTTCTGGTTCAGGAAGACATGGGTCGGCTTGGCTATCAGCTGCCCATTTTCGCCGCTTGCGGTCTGGCGGCGCTGGCGGCGCTCGGAACCGTCTTGCTGCTGAAAGAAAGCCTGGCGCGACGCGAGGGGCCGCCGCCGCCGCGCGAGCCCTTCCTGTCCGGTGTGCGCCAGGCCGCCGACAATCCTGTCGTCTCGCGGGTGATCGTGGTGACCCTGATCTACATGGCGGCGTTCTCAGGCATGGAATCCACCTTTGGCCTGTGGACCGGGGCGCGGTTCGACTGGGGCGCGCGGGAAGTGGCCTTATCGTTCATGGCGGTCGGGATCGTCTCTGTGCTGTGTCAGTCGCTGCTGACCGGCCGACTGGCGCGCCGGTTCGGCGAAAGTCGCGTGCTGGGCGGCGGGTGTCTGCTGTTCGGGCTGGGTCTGATCGGTCAGATGCTGTCGCCGGTCGGGTGGGCGGTTCCTGTCGCCATGGCCGTCGGCGCCTTTGGCATGGCGATGACCATGCCCAACATCTCGGCCATGATCTCGCGCGCCAGCCCGCCGGACCGTCAGGGAGCCATGCTGGGACTGAACATGGCGGCGAGCTCATCGGGGCGGATCGTCGGGCCGATCGTGGCCGGGGCCATGTTCTCCAGCCTGGGCCACAACTGGCCACTCGCGGTCGGAGCGGCCCTGACCATCCCGGCGGCCATCATGGCGATCAACGCCGGTCGCCATGTTCCGAGACCGGGGTTGGCTGCGGCTCCGGCGGAGTGATCCTGCCGCTTGCCATTCGGCCGCGCTTGGCCTAGAAGCCGCGCCTTCGCGTGCGGACCGCCGGGCGAACAGGCATGCCTGGGCGGGACGAAAAGGACCCTTTGAGGTTCGACGGGCCCTGCGCCCATTAGAATGAGAGTCGAAAATGCCGAAACTGAAGACGAAGTCGGGCGCCAAGAAGCGCTTCAAACTCACTGCGACCGGCAAGGTGAAGGCCGGGGTTGCGGGCAAGCGTCACCGCTTGATCAGCCACAACTCCAAATACATCCGCCAGAACCGCGGCACCTCGGTCATGGCCGACGCCGACGCCAAGAAGATCAAGTCCTACATGCCCTACGCCTGATCGGCGCCCGGCAGACCTGATCGCATCGCACAGAGATTTTGAAGGACTAGACACATGGCACGCGTGAAACGGGGCGTAACGTCCCACGCCAAGCACAAGAAGGTTCTGGAGCAGGCCAAGGGCTTCTCCGGCCGCCGCAAGAACACCATCCGTACGGCCAAGGCCGCCGTGGACCGCGCCGGGCAATACGCCTATCGCGACCGCCGCAACAAGAAGCGTTCGTTCCGCGCCCTGTGGATCCAGCGCATCAACGCCGCCGCCCGTCAGGAAGGCTTCACCTACTCGCAGTTCATCCACGGCCTGTCCAAGGCCGGCATCGAGCTGGACCGCAAGGTGATGGCCGCCATCGCCGCCGACGAGACGGGCTTCAAGGCCATCGCCGACAAGGTGCGCGCCGCCCTGGCCTGATCGGTCGAGCGAGAAATGACATGAAGGGCCGTCCGGGAGACCGGGCGGCCCTTTCGCTTGGGCGCAAAGAAAAAGGCGGCCCTTTCGGACCGCCTTGAGGTGGCATCATCGAGAATGAGGCGCGGAGGCGACAGGACCTGCGATTGCGGGTCCGGGTCGGGGGGCGTCGCCGCCTCCGCAGTCACATAACGGCGCACGGCCGCTCGTGTTCCAGGCCAGACGAAGATTTTTTTCCGGGGAGAGCGTTGAAACGGCGACATCGGCAGCCGCCGATGACCTGTCGGGCTTTCTTCTGCAGGGTCGTCAGGGGTGGATCACGCCGCCTGCTTCTGGTTCGCCGGATGGAAGAACAGGGCCTGGCTGATCGCCGCCTTTACCGTCTCTGGCTGGAAGGGTTTGGTGATGAGGAAGGTCGGCTCGGGTCGTTCGCCGGTCAGCAGGCGCTCGGGGAAGGCCGTGATGAAGATCACCGGCACATCGAAGCGCTTCAGGATTTCCTTGACCGCATCGATACCGGAAGATCCGTCGGCCAGCTGGATATCAGCGAGCACGAGACCCGGACGATGACGGGCGGCGGAATCGACGGCTTCATGGTGGGTGGTGGCAGTGCCGGCGATGCGATGGCCCAGCTCGCGCACGAGGCTCTCTATGTCGGCGGAGATGATGGCTTCATCCTCGATGATGAGGACATCGGTGGCCAGTTCGGCGTCGATTTCCCCCTGAGCCTCGGAGATCAGCTGTTCGACCGACTGAACATCGGAGGAGAGGATCTGTCCTGCCTCTGAGGGTGTGAACCCTTCAAGGGCCGTCAGCAGAAAAGCCTGACGCGACCGGGGCGCGATGCGCATCAGCCTGCTGGAGGCGTCTTCATGACCGAGGTTGGTGGCGTTGCCCTCCAGCTGGGCACCCGTCGAGGACCAGATGGCGTGGAAGATATGATACAGAGCCACACGGGGGGTCATGTCGGGCGAGAGCTGGCGTTCGCCGGCGGCAAGCGCTTCGAGCGCTACCCGCACATAGTTGTCGCCGGTCGCCTGGTCGCCGGTGAGCGCCCGGGCATAGCGGCGGACATAGGGCAGATGCGGTGCCAGTCGGGCCAGAAGGCTCATGGTGTCGTGATCCCCGGATGTCGTTTGGGCGCCCGAAGGCTGGACGCGTAGCCGCAATCTAACGTCTCGCTCCCGCCACGGTTCCAGCGCGTGATGGTCAGCCGGGCAATAATTTTCGTAGCCGGCGGAACTCGCTCCGGAGGTTCACGTTCACCCGTCCAGAACGAGAGAAGCCGGGCTGCGACCTGGCCCCGAGTGCCAAGTGAATGAGACCAACCCGGCCGGCCCAGGACATCATGATCGACACTCCCGACTCGCGCCGCAAGGGCCCTGTGTCCAAGTCTGACCGCGCGGCCCTTGAGGAGGCCCGTCTGCGCCAGCAGGCCATCGGCGTGAAGCTGCGTCATCTGTTCGACGAAGTCGTCAACGAGCCCGTGCCGGACGAATTCCTGGAGATTCTGCGCCGCGCCGATGCGCGCGTATCCGGCGGAGACACACCGTGAGCGCGGTGCGAAGCTCGGCCCCAAAGCCATCGTCGGCTGACGATGAGGGCTTCAAGCGCGAACTGGTGACGCTGATCCCTCATTTGCGCGCCTTCGCGCGGACGCTGACGGGCGATGCGACCGCAGCCGACGACCTTGCGCAGGACGCGATGATGAAGGCCTGGGATGCGCGCGCCAGCTATCAGATGGGCACGAACATGAAGGCGTGGACCTTCATGATCCTGAGAAACCAGTTCTATTCCGAGAAGCGTCGCTCCTGGCGACAGTCGCAGCTGGACCAGGAGGCGGCCGAGCGAACGCTGGTGGCGGTCGACGATCCGGAAGCGCCCATTGCGCTGGATGAGCTGCGCCAGGCCCTGAACACCCTGCCGGCGGAGCAGCGCGAGGCCCTGATCCTGGTGGGTGCCGGTGGCTTCGCCTACGAGGAGGCGGCCGAGATCTGCCAGTGTGCGGTCGGCACGGTGAAGAGCCGGGTCAGCCGTGCGAGGAAGGCGCTTCATGCCACGCTGGAGCGCGGCGGTTATGGCCGCGACGGCCGCGCGGCGGGCGATGCCATGCGCTCCATTCTGGCTGACGCAGACCGCCTGAGCGCGAGCCGACAGGGCTGACCGGGTGTCGCCGGCTGGATCAGACAGAGAGGCCGAACGCCATCGGGTCTCCCCACGATCTGTCTCCCGGATGCTTGGGCGATCCGGCGGCCAGGCCCGGTTCCGGGGCATCCGATTCCGCCTGGGCGTGGCTCTGGCCGCCGCGCTCTTGCCTATCCTCGTCCTGCCTGCTGTGCTGGCCTGGGCGGACCTGACGCCGGTCGGAAACTTCCTGGCTCCGATCGTCGCCTGGATCGTGGCCTTCGCCACGGTGATGTGGGTGACCGAGCGGATCGTAGTCCGCTGGCTGGACTATCTTGAGCGCATCGCTGCCCTCTATGCCAGTGGGCGATACTCCGTGCGGCCGGTGCAGGCGACCCATGCGCCGTCGGAAGTCCGGCGGCTTGCCGGAACGCTCGATGCGCTCGCCGAAGCCATCGAAACGCGCGACAGGTCGCTCCACGAGAGCCTGGCGGAAAAGGACGCCCTGCTGCGGGAAGTGCACCACCGGGTGAAGAACAATCTGCAGATCATCTCGTCCCTGCTGTCGATGCAGCAGCGCGCCCTGAAGGACGAGGCGGCCAAGGCCGCGCTGGGCGACAGTCGCCAAAGGATCTCGGCATTGGCCCTGATCTACCGCACCCTCTACCAGTCCGAAGACATTGGTCATGCCGATGCGCGCGACTTTCTGACCGAGCTGGTCGGACAGCTGGTGGCCGGACAGAGCGGGCGGGGGCCCCTGGTGGTCAGCACGATTGAGGCGGACAGCCTGATCGTGGATCCCGACAAGCTCGCACCCCTGGCCCTCTGGCTCGTGGAAGCCGTGACGAACGCCCAGAAGCACGCCTTTGCCGGTCGAGGGGGCAGGTTGGCCGTCCGATTCCGGGTCGAGGGCCCCATGAGCGTGCTGGAGGTCGAGGATGACGGCCCCGGACCAGCGGGCAAGACGATCCAGACCGGCGTCGGCCGCACCCTGATGGGAGCCTTCGCCAAACAGCTTCGCGGCGACGTCGAGGTGCTCGCGGCCCAGCCCCGGGGAACGATCGCCCGGATGGTGTTCGCGACCCCGCAGGTGGGCCAGCCGTCAGACCCCAGGGACCTCGAGCCCGTGGAGGCCGAGGCGCGTCCCGGAACCCTGGCGAACACGGCGCGTTGATCGGCCGTACCGGCGGCGCTTCCCCGTCCGCCCATTCAGGAGTTCCCTATGCGTAAGGTCTTTGTCCTGCTCGCTGCCGCAGCCGCCTTGACCACGGCGGCCTGCAACACAGTGGCCGGTGTCGGCCGCGACACCCAGGCGGCGGGTGCCGCCGTCACTGACGCCGCCAACGACGCCAAGAACTAGGGCACGCCCCCACGGCCCGACGTCACAAGCCCCGCCGGTCATCCGGCGGGGTTTTCTCTTGTTCAGCTTCCCGCGCCCCCGCTAGGTTCCTAGCGAACGCGTCCGCGAGACGACGCACACGGGGAAAGCCTGAATGACCAACCAAGCCGCCACGCAGTCCGCGCCCGAGCAGGAAGAGCCCGGCCTGAAGACCGTCGTCGGTGCATCCGCCGCCGGTACAGCATTCGAATGGTATGACTTCTTCATCTTCGGCTCGCTGACGGCTGTCATCGCCAAGCATTTCTACGCCGACGTTGGCGAGGCCGCGTCCTATATTCTGGCGCTCCTCACGTTCGGCGTTGGTTTCGTCGTCCGGCCGCTCGGTGCCCTGGTGTTCGGCTGGTTCGGCGATCAAACGGGTCGCAAGAAGACCTTTCTGGTCACGATCACCCTGATGGGCGCAGCGACGGTCGGCATCGGGCTGTTGCCGGACTATGAGGCGATCGGCATCGCAGCTCCCATCCTGCTGATCATCCTGCGCATCCTGCAGGGCTTCGCGCTGGGAGGGGAGTATGGCGGAGCGGTGATCTATGTCGCCGAGCATTCGCCCGCCCCGCAGCGTGGCTATCTGACCGGCTGGATCCAGACCACGGCGGCGCTGGGTCTGATCGGGGCGTTGAGCGTCATCCTGGCGACGCGGGCGATCGTGGGCGAGGAGGCGTTCAACGAATGGGGCTGGCGCATCCCCTTCCTGCTGTCCTTCTTCTTGCTGGTGATCTCGCTCTGGATCCGCCTGAAGCTCAACGAGAGCCCTGCGTTCAAGAAGATGGAGGCCGAAGGCGGTGCGCGGCGTGCCCCGTTCCGCGAATCCTTTGCCCAGTGGAAGAACCTGAAGTTTGTGCTGCTGGCCCTGTTTGGCACCATGATCGCCCAGGGCGCGGTCTGGTATTGCGGCTATTTCTATTCCCGCTTCTTCATGGAGCGGATTCTGAAGGTCGAGGTCTCGACCGTCGACATGATCATGCTGGCGCTGACGGTGGTGTCGGCGTTCCTGTATGTCTTCTTCGGATGGCTGTCGGACAAGGTGGGCCGAAAGCCGGTGATGCTGTTTGGTATGATCCTGGCGCTCGTGGCCTTCTTCCCCGGCTTCCAGGCCCTGACGCGGGCGGCCAACCCGGCGCTGGCCGAGGCCCAGGCGTCTTCGCCGGTCACGGTCATCGCGGATCCGGCGACCTGCGCGCTGCAATTCGATCCGGTCGGAAAGACCGCGTTCGCCAGCTCCTGCGACCTGGTCAAGTCGGTGTTGTCCAACGGAGGCGTCTCCTACAGCAACGTTGCAGCCGAGCCCGGCTCTCTGGCGCGGGTGCGGATCGGCGACGTCGAAGTCTCGTCGATCGAGGGCGAAGGTCTCGCGCCCGCCGAACTGACGGCGGCAAAGGCGGATGTCGAGACGCGGATCAGGGCCGCACTGGTGGCCGCAGGCTATCCGGAGCGCGCTGATCCGGCGCGTGTGGACATCCCGATGGTGTTCGGGATCCTCATGATTTTCATTGTGGCGGCCACGGCGCTGTACGGGCCCCAGGCCGCATCTCTCGTCGAACTGTTCCCAACGCGGGTGCGGTATACGGCGATGAGCCTGCCCTACCATGTGGGGACTGGCTGGGTCGGGGGGCTGCTGCCCGCGAGCAGTTTCGCGCTCGTCGCCGCCTCGGGGAACATCTACTTTGGCCTGTGGTACGCGGCTGTCTTCACGGCCATCGCGGTGATCGTGACCTTCTTCCTGATGCCGGAGACCAAGGGCCGGGACCTCGACACCATCGGGCAGTAGGGCGTTCGCGGTCCGGTCTCGCGAGAGGGGAACCGGCTCGACATCGGCAGCGTTTACGGCTCGTGTCAGCGATCTGTCGTGAAATCGTGGTTGGAACCCGGCTGATTTCGAGTCAGTGTGTTAACACTTCAACAGCGGTGAGGGGACCGTTGCGGCGTCTGGGAGGATGCATAACGGGCGTGATTGCGCTGGCGGCCATTGCGGCCCCGGCGTTCGCGCAGTCGTCGGGTCCGGTTCCTTATGATCCGGATCGTGCAGCGGCCATGGCGCTGACCGCCAGCCTCAACCGCCAGCCCGGCTCCTATGTGTCCGCACCGGCCGCACAGGCAGCAGCGCTGCCGCCTGAGGCGACGGTAGTCGCGACGCACGAACCGACGCTGATGCCTGTCCCGGTCGCGTCGCCTGCTCCCGTTCCGTTTTCTCCGGTGGCGCAGCCGGTCATGGCCGTCCAGCCGACTGCAACCTTCAGCGACGAGGGGTGGTCTGAAGATCAGCGCCGTGACACGGCCGCCATTACCGCCCAGCTGAACCGTCAGGCCGGTTTCAACTCCGCGGCCGGGCGTGAGTTCGGTCCGGCGCTCGAGTTCGCGGCCGACTACGAGCCGATCGCCGCGGGCAGCCTGCTCGCCGCCACGACCACCAGAGACATCTGGCACGAGGGAGACGGCTTCGCGGACCGGCTTCGCCTGCGTCAACGCGGTGAACTGCGTCGGGCCGACGGCTCACCGCTTCCGCTCACGCCGCTCGACCAGGCTGCCTTTGACGCGGACGGCTATGATCTGAGCTATACGCGCGGCTGGCAGGCGGCGCGGGGCTATACAGCGTCGGGTCTGGAAGTGACCTTGACACCTCATGCCGGGGTCGGCGTCGGTGATCGCGGGGGGCGCGCCGAGGCGGGCGCGACGCTGACCATCGGCGGTGATCTGGACGGCGTTGTTCCCGAGGGCTCGGAAGCCTTCGGTGATCGCGCGCGGTGGTACCTGTATGCCGCCGGATCCGGGACGGCCGTCGGCTACAACTTCGCGCGCACCCGGGATGGCGACTTTGCCAGTTCGGGGGTCAGCCGCGATTCCGGCTCCTTCCTTGGCGATGCGTCGGTCGGTGTCGCCCTGCGGCGCGGACACATGCAGGGCTCGTTTGGCCTCGTCTATCGCGAAGTCGAGGCGGAGGGCCTGCGGGGCGGCGAGGGCTTCGATCGAGACGTCTCTGAGGGTCTGGTCGGCTTCCAGCTGTCGATCAAGCCCGAGTAGGGCGGGTCAGAACCAGCCCCTCCGCTTGAACCACATCAGCGGGATTGCCGACGACAGGACCATCAGGATCAGCGCCATGGGATATCCCAAGGGCCAGGTCAGCTCGGGCATATGTTCGAAGTTCATCCCGTAGACCGCGCCGATCAGGGTCGGAGGCATCAGGGCGACGGTCACCAGGGAAAACACCTTGAAGATAGACGACTGCTGGATGTTGATCAGTCCCAAGGTGGCCGAGAGCTGGAAGTTGATACCGGCCGCGACCGCCTGACTGTGGCCGAGAAGGCTGGTGGCGTCGCGGCCGAGCGACTTCAGGTGTTCGCGCTTTTCGCCTTCCATTTCGAGCCGTTCATCCAGCGCAACAAAGGCGAAGACCCGGGAGAGGCCGGACAGGCTTTGCTCGATGCGACTGTTGGCGATCTGGGATCGACCCAGCTTGGTGATCAGGTGCTCGTACCCCACGGTCTTGCGGCCCGCGAACACGTGGCTGGAGACGCCTTCAACCTTGGCGGCGACCCGCGACAAGACCTCTGAGGCCCGGTCGATGATGGCCTCCATCAGGTTCAGGAACATGTCGGCACCCGACTCGCACATCGACGGAGCGCGTTCGAGCCGATCGGTGAAAATGGTGAAAGGGCGAGGGTCGAAGTAGCGGATCGTTACCAGCGGCCCATGCGTCAGGATGAAGGTGACAGGGTCAACCGTGGGCAGCTCGGCCTCGGAGTTGTGCAGGATGTCGGCGGTGCAATAGGTCGCGCCGTTCTCGCGATAGAGGCGGCTCGAGGCCTCCAGCTCGTTCATTTCCTCGCGAGTGGGGATCGACAGACCCAGCGCATTCTCGATCGCGACATCCTCCTCGCGGGTCGGCTCGATGAGGTCGATCCAGAGGGTGTCTGGTGGAAGCGTCCAGCCCTCGACGTCGATTTCCACGCCTTCGCAGGCCGCGCAGCCCGAACGATAGATACGGATCATTCGGGCGAGGTCATGGGGTCAGACTTCAGGGCTGACCGGACGCGCTGGTCGCGGCGCGGGCCATCTGGCGACCGGCCTCCAGGCCTTCCCGGGCCGAGTTATAGATGAAGCCGTAGGTCGGGTAGACGGTGGTACCCAGGTCATTGATCGGGTTGTACCAGACCTTGACCGCGCTCCAGTCATTGGCACCTGAGACGTCGACGACGGTGACGTTTTCTTCGACCCGGCCACGACTGCCACCCCAGTTGGCGTGGGTTACGCGGATCACGCGGTCGGTCAGGATCTCGGACACAACGGCGACGTGGCCGCGGCTCATGCGGCCTTCGGGACGGAACACCAGAACCGAGCCGGTCTCTGGGGCGCGGCCGGTCCGGAAGCGGTCCACGGCCTGGTTCCACCAGGTCCAGGCGTCGCCGAAGATGTTGATGCCGGAAAACATGCGCGCGAAGGTCACGCACTGCCAATAGGGCTCGTCCGCCCGGACAGGGGACGGAGACAAGGCGAAGAGGCCAAGGGTCGCTGCCAGGGCAGCGGCGGTGAGCCGTTTCGTCATGCAGGAATGTTTCCGACTGTTACGCCCGCCCTCTCCCTAGACGATAGTCGGGAAAGGTTGAAGTCCCGTTTCAGGCGACCTGCGGCGCGTCTCGACCACGCGCGGCGCGGGCGGCCCGGCGATCCACCAAGCCCCGAAGCGCTTTGCGGGCGGGATGTTCGACCAGATGATAGGCGATTGCCGCGACAATCGGCAGCGCGAGGACGACCACCAGCCACACGAACAGGTGAAGCTTCTTGTCCTCGGCCCCGGTCAGGCGCGCGGCCAGGTTCACGGCCAGCAGCTGCCACGGCACCAGCACCATGTAGACGGCGTAGGAGATCTCTCCGAGGTAAACGGCCGGACGGGACGCCAGCCATCCTGCGGAGGCGTTGGGCAAGGCACCGAGCGCCAGGATCAGGCCACCTGCGAACACCACGACCACGCCATCGGGGGCTTGAAGCGACGCAGCCAGTGCCATTCCGGCGACCGATGCGAGCGCCAACCAGCCGGGATGCTTCAGACCGCCCCGGCGATGCAGCAGGTAGAGTGCGCAGCCGTAGGCGAAGCACGGCACGATCCTGAGCGCGCCCCAGCGGAAAGTAGCCTCGGTCAGGGAAAAGCCTGCGAGGGCCTGAAAGCCCGCGTAGAGCAGCCCCATCAGGGCGAGCGCCCCGGCCACGGCCGCGACGGGCCGTTCACGCAACCGCCAGGCGACGAAGGCGAAGGCGGGGAAGGTCAGATAGGCGAACCACTCCGCCGAGATCGACCAGGAGGAGTGGTTCCAGCCCGCCTCGGGGGCCAGGCCCCAGGCGTGAAGCATGAAGATGTGGGCGGGAAGGGATTCCCAGCTGAGCACATTCCCGTCGATGGCCATGCCGGCAGCGACGGCGCCCAGCCCCAGAACACCCACACCGATCAGCGTCGCCAGATGCAGCGGGTAGACCCGCGCGACCCGGGCCCAGAGGAAACCGCCGTAGCGAAAGCCACCCTCACCGAACGCCTTCAGATAGACGTGGCTGAGGATGAAGCCCGACAGGACGAAGAACAGCTCCACGCCCAGATAGCCCTTGGCCACCAGGTTCGGCGTCACGGCGATGTCGAGGTTGGGCCAGAAGGCGTAGAGCGCCACCCAGGCCGCCGCGAAGAAACGAAGCGCCGTGAGGGCGCGGAGATCCTGGGGTGTTTCGACCTGGGTCATGACGCCCACCCTTACGCAGGATGGGCGCCGGAACCGTTAAGGTCGGGGTTCGCTGTTCAGGAAGGCCACCGAGGCGGCGCAACCGTTCAGGGTCTGGCCACCCAACTCGACACGGGCGGTCAGGGGATAGGTGCGGTCGCTCATGCCATCCGAGCATTCGGTGGCGATGAGGGTGACCACCAGGGCGGTCCCATCCTCGGCGGCGGAAGCGTAGACGGCTGTCGTGCCCTGCACGGTCGGTCCGGGGTTGGACACGCGGACGCCCTCGCTGTCGACGGCGGAGTAGGCGATGGCATCCGTGGTGATGTCCACCGCCCAGAAAGGCTCCGTGCCGAGCGCCCGCAGCGGCTGACCCAGATCAACCCCACCGAGGATGGCGGGGGTGGCGGGTTCAGCCGGTGCCGGCGGCTCGACAGCCGGTTCGGAACACGCTGCGGCCAGGAGCACGAGGCCGACGGCAAGAATAGGACGCATCGGTCACCTCCAGCGCCGCTCAGGTCAGCCGGCGGCAGGCTCGGGAGGGTAGGCGCTCCGCAGGTCGGCGCAAGCCGTCTGGGTCGAATCGTTCCAGGTCAGTGTGGCGTTCAGGGCCCGGGTCTGTTCACCGACATCAGCGCAGGGCCCTGCGGTCAAGGTCAGGGTCACGGCTGTCCCGTCTGCCAGGGTGATGGCATAGGCCACGCCGTCGCCGGCGGCGGTCGGGACGGCCGGGCCCGTGCGCGGCGTCGTTACGTCACCGGAGAAGTCGCTGATGTCCTTCCAGGTGGCCACGCCATCAATGATCTCGACCGTCGAGAACGGCTCGGAGCCCATGGCCAGGAGCGGCTGGGTCAGGTCGACGCCACCGAGTTCGGTGGGAGCGGCGGCTGCGGCTGGCGCGGCGGCCTCGGCAGCCGCGTCTGCGGGCTCGGATTCGGTCGCGGGTGAGCAGGCGGCGAGGGTCGCCAGGGCCAGGAGCGGGATCAGCCGTTTCATGATGGCAGTCCAGTTGCTGCGAGAGTCGAAGAAGACGGGTCGAGCGTCGTTCGGTCAAGCCTTCTCGCAGCAGCTGAGCCGGGTGCCTATGCTGCAAACATGACGATTCGGTCCCAGACGGCCCCCGAGGCGCTGGAGTTCTTTGCGGGCGGCGGATTGGCCGGTCTGGGCCTGTCCGGCTTTTCCGTCAGCTTCGCCAATGACCTCGACGCCATGAAGGCGACGGCCTGGCGGGCCAACCACAGGGGTGCCCTGCGACACAGTGACGTCTGGGACCTCTCGACGGACGACATTCCGGGGCGGCCGACGCTCGCCTGGGCCTCGTCGCCTTGTCAGGACGTGAGTCTGGCCGGGGCGCGGGCTGGACTGGGCGCGAAACGGTCCGGGGCCTTCTGGGGGTTCTGGAGGCTGATGCAGGCGCTGGACGCCGAGGGCAGGGCTCCACCGATTCTGGTCATCGAGAACGTGGTCGGACTGCTGACGTCGGGCGGGGGCGAGGACTTCGCAACGGTCTGCCGGGCCTTGGCCGAGGCGGGCTATCGGGTCGGCGCGCTGGAGATGGACGCCGCCCTGTGGCTGCCCCAGTCGCGGCCCCGTCTGTTCATCGTGGCCATGCGGGCCGTGCGGGGCGAGATGGCGAGCGGGCCGGTCGAGCCGTTTCACTCCCCCCGGGTGCGCGCGGCCTGGCAGCGGCTGGATGGCGCGGCGCGTCAGGCCTGGGCCTGGTGGTCGGTGCCGGTGCCGCCTCGCCGGAACACGAGCCTTTCTGACCTGCTGTTGCCGGATGCCGACATGGACTGGTTCGGCGAGGAACAGACCCGCGATCTTCTGGCGCTGGCCAACCCGCTTCATCGACAAAGGCTGGATGCAGCAGCGGCATCCGGTGAGCGCCGGGTGGCGGCGGCCTATCGCCGGGTGCGCGTGGAGGCCAGTCGCAAGGTCCAGCGGCTGGAGCTGCGGCTCGACGGACTGGCGGGATGCCTCCGAACGCCCGCCGGCGGGTCGTCGCGTCAGTACATCATCGTTGCCGATGAAGGCCGGGTGCGTGTGCGTCGTTTGGTGGCCCGGGAGGCAGCACGGCTGATGGGGCTGGCTGACGACTATCGGCTGCCCGCGTCAGAAAGCGCGGGGCTCAAGCTCATGGGCGACGCCGTCGCGGTTCCTGTCGTCAGGGCCCTGTCCGAAAGCCTGCTGCTGCCGACGGCACGAGACGCGCGCGGCAGCCTAATCCAGCCGTTCCTCGCGGCCCGGGTCGAGGGTGTTGTCGACCTGGTCGTCCCAGCCTTCGCGGTGTGACTTGAAGGCCAACGACATCAGGAGCCAGGTCAGGCCGACTGTGCCCAGCACCCCAAGGCCCATGGCGATCCAGCCGTGGATGGGCATCGGGCCGCCGCCGATGGCGACCCAGAACCAGCCGAGCGCCGCAGTCGCCAGGGCGGAGACGCCCAGCGCGAACAGCGTGGTCAGGAGATGGCGAACGACGGGGTGCCCCATGGGTCGCGCCTTAGCACAGGCCGGGACGCTGTGCCCGCGACACGATGCCGTGATTCAAGCGCTAGCGTTGAACCCATTGGCCGGCGGCGTTGCGATACCACTGGCCCGCCGGAATGCGTGGCAGGAGCTGGCTTTCGAACATCCGCGCGGCGGCGACGTCCGTCGTCGTGCCCGCTGCGCGAGCCCGCTCGGAATAGGCATCGCGGCGTGCATCGTTGGTCACCGTGACGGCCTGTGTCAGGGGTGAGGCCGTGGAGGCTGTCCGGAAGCCGAGGTAGCCGTCGGCCTGTTCGCCGACCACGCCCTGGGCCTTGGCGGCGTCGATCAGGGCCTTTTGCTCGTTGGTCTGACCGAAGGCGGCACCGGCCGCGACGCCCAGCGCAGCCACGGCGGCGCCGAGCACGAAGAGCTTGTTGAAGGTCATGGAGCGGGACGCTTTCTTTGAGGACGAAGAGGTCATCAGAACAGGTTCGGGTTTTCAGCCAGCAGGTCGCGCAGTTCCTGATCCAGCCGCACGCGCACGTCGGCGTCGAGCCTGGCATAGATCTGGATCGGATCTACCTGGAGCCGGATCGTCGGGGTGCAGCCTGACAGGACCACGGACGCACCAATGGCGAGAAGAGCAGTGCGCATCAGGCGCGCATTCGGTGCCATTGAGGGCGGTGTCATCAGCAAGGTCTCCGGCAAAGGAACGCTTTCACTGAGAAGATGGATGCCTGACACCGCGTGAATGCGTCGTGAACGGCCCGAGTGTTCTCACTGTGGGTTTCTGGCGCGGTTCATTTCCAGAAGGTCCGAGACCAGCTGATTGACGTTCAACGTCGTGTCGAGCGTCAGGTCGATGCCGGTGTTGGACGGCAAGGGCAGCGGACGGTTGAGGAACTCCCGGCTGATCAGCTCGGCGACGGTCAGGCGGATTTCCTGACGTTGAGGCGGATCGTGGCGGCCGACGATGCGGAAGAGGACGCCGATGCGGCCTTCGTCCAGACTGTTCACATCAGCGGACAGGACGTCGAAGGCCAGGTTTTCCATGGCCTGATAGGCCAGGTCCTCCACCGTTCCGGGCGGCACGGTTCCGCCGCCCCCGGCATCAAGCCCGGTCAGGGCTTCGCGTTGGATCGACACGCGACCGGGCTGGTCGGCGTAGACGCGCCCGCCGGTGATGCGCACGCCGCTGTCAGGATCAAAGGTGAAGGGCAGTCGACCCGAGACCACGGCGTCCAGAGCGACCGTGTCCCCAAAGCCCGCCCCCTCGATCAACTCGCCCAGTTGTATGCGCTCCAGCAGGATGACGCCGGAGAAGGATCGATTGTCCAGTGGCACGCTGAAGGGTTCGATCCGCACGGTGCCGCCCGCCGCTCGAATGGCCCCGCCGTCGACTTTGATGGCGGCCTTATCCAGAGCAAAGCTCAGGTCCAGGTCCGTGAAGGGGGCGATTGACTCCAGGGTGGCGACCCGCAGCGTCTGGCCCGGGGCCGTCGTCAGGGGCGCGAGGTTGGTAAAGTCGATCGTTCCGTTGAGGCCTTTGACCGGTCCGGCCGGGCTGACGAAGTCCAGGCTCGGAATCATGAGGCGTCCGGAGCTCGAACCGCCGTCGAGAGGGTCGGAAGTCCAGTCGATGCGGCCTGTGAACGCTGCCGTTCCCACCGCAGGCGATCGCACGAAGTCGGCCACGAGCGGGCTCAGGTCCGCAGGCTGGAGACCGCCTTCGGCGAAAGTGAGGGACTGGGCCTCAATGGTCACGCCGCCCCGGCCCGTGCGCCCGTCGTGCGAGAGCGCGACTCTGCCTAGCGTATTGCCGGATCGCGCCAGGTCGAAGGCACCGGTCCACTGGTTGTTCGCCAGACCTGCGCGACCCTGGGCCGCCAGGACGTTGAAGCGGCGAGGGACGGTGGCGTCGTTCACGGTCGCCGCGTCGATCCGGGCGTCCAGGCCGAGGCCCGCCGAAGAGCCTGTCGCTGTCAGCGTTCCCGAGGCGTCAGAGACGCCCAATGCCAGGAAGGGGGCCTGGGCGGTGATGTCTTGAAAGGTCCCGGTCACGCGCCAGCCGCCGTCCTGCGCGACGAGCAGGGGCGCGTCCGTGGGGCAGAGACGGCCAGAGATGCCCGTCACGTCGTTCGCATCGAGGTCGAGGCGCTCGACCGTGAGGCCGAGGCAGTCTGATGGAACGTAGGTGACGCGGCCGTTGCTGCTGGACAGGAGCCCCGCTGTGCTGACGACTACGCCGCGCGCGGGCGTGAAGTCGAGGTTTGCCCGACCGTCAATTCGAGCCTGAAAGCCGCCGGGCGTGAGCCGCCAGTCGGGCACAGCGAAGGCGGCCTCGGGCAGGCCGCGACCTCGGCTGGCAGTCAAGGTCAGAGCCCCGCCGCCCTGTTCTCCCGGACGCGCGGCAAATACCGGCCGTGCGACGGGGGTCAGCGTCAGCACGCCTCCATTGGCGGGCGTGACTTGGGCCGGCTGAACCATATCGACGCGGAGACCTTCACGATCCGAGGTCAGGCGTACCGTAGGGGCCGAGAGGGAGAAGGCACCCAGCGCGCGCTTGAGGTCTGCCAGTTCAGGCGGGTCGTCTGGTCTGACCGGGCCAAACAGCGGCCATGCTCCGCGCGCCGCCGCGACCGAGCCACTGAGCGTCAGGGGTGTCGTCCCGGCCGAACCGTAGGCCATGCTCAGTTGAGAGGTCACATCGGAAAGTGCGAGGTCGCTCGACGCCACGCTGGCGATCCGCGCCTGCAGCGGACCGGAAACGTCGACCCGCCCGCCACCAGCGCGCGTTAGCGCCACGCGGACCTGCGCAAGCCTCGCGTCGGCCCCACTCAGGATGGCGGCGGGGGTCGTGACCCGGCCAGCGATCATGCGAGCCGTCGTCTCGCCGTCGAAGGACAGGGTTTCGATCCAGCCCCTCGTCTGTCCCCTTGCCGCCAGGGTCAGGCTGACGTCCTCTGCGACAGTCTGGCCCAGGGCCAGGCGGTCGCCGATCAGGCGCAAGTCGATCTCAGCCCGGCCGTCGCCGCGCCGGGCCTTCATGTCCGGATAGGGAAGCGAGCCGGTCATGGCCAATTCGAGGGTCTGGCCCTCCGCTCCCGGCGCGACCGCCCGGACTGCCTGGAGGTTCAATCTGATGGCGACGCGGTCACGCGTCGTGGTCAGGTCCAGCGTTCCGCCCAGCCCCCGGATGTCTGTATCGCCGCTGCGGAGGCTGGCTGCGGGCATGCGGGCGGTCAGACTCATCAGCTTGCCATCGTCGAGCCGGGCGTCGGCGAGCAGGGAGACCGGGCCGTATTCGGTGTCGAGGCGCAACCGCCCGGTCTCCACGATCAGGACTGGGCCTCTGGTTCCCGGACGAGGGGGGCGGCCGGTGAACTCCTCGATCAGGGGATCAAGCGAGCCAAACGAGAGTTCGGCCTCGCGCCAGCTGGCCCGCATGACCGGCCGGACAAGGCGGATACGCGACGGGGTCACGCCCATCCCGCCGGTCGCCCACGGCATGCCGATCGCGTAGTCGACCTCGACCTGCTGGATGGTCACGTCGGGGTCAGTCGGATCTCCGATGCGCACCCGCCCGACGAAGCCGTCGAGCTCCAGTCGCTGGATGTCCACCTCGGCCTGGATGCCGCGTCGGTCCAGCCAGCCGACCAGCATCTCCCGTGCCGCCGTGCGGCGGTTCGTCCATACCAGGCCGGTAAGGAGAGCGCTGGCCAGCGTCAGAACCAGAAGGCCGATCAGGACCTTCCGCGGCCAGTTTGGGCGGGACCGTCGAGGCGCCGGGACAGGAGTGTCTGTCACGGCCGACCCATAATCGGACATCGACCCATCACCCCGTTTAGAAACGTTAAGATGTAAGGCTCTGAAACAGACGTGGCGCTTGGGCCACATTGAGTGACATCGAGGCCACTTTGAGTGGAGCGACGCCCCAGCCCGGTTCGGCGTGATTCAGCAGGAGCAGCATCGGCGCACATAGCTTGCCGATAGACTGTCGCGAATGCTGTCGGAATACCCAAAACGTCCTGTCTCTACCGAAGCGTCCTGCATCGGTTAATCGTTTGTAACGAACCTGCTTCCCATGATGGCGTCGGCGGGTTATAGGGATTGCCTCGCGCTCTGGGGGACCTGGGCGCGATCCTTGCTTTGAGTAGGTTTGGCGCCGTGTCGGCGTCGTTGTTCGCCGGGGACCGATGGCTCAGTTCGATCCGCGCCGTCAGCCGATGCGTTTTGCGCCGCATCTCCTGACCGCCGCCGCTGCTCTGACCGTGGCCACGCTCGCGGGTCGTGTGTATCAACCCGCTCAGGCCGAGCCGGTTCCAGAGCTGACGGCTCAGCAGATCGCTGTCCTCGAAGCCCAGGCCTTCGCCTCTGCCGGTGCGCCTGCCGGCCTGACGGCCCCGGAAGCCATCCCCGTTCAAATTCGTCGCGGCGAGACCTTTGAAGAGGCCGTCCAGCGCACCGGCATCAGCGATGCCGAGGCCCAGGCGGTCGCCGCCACGGTCTCGAATGCCTATGACGTCTCCCAGATGCAGGCTGGCCTGCGCTTCGAGACGGCCATTGCCCGCCCGCGCGGCGGTCGGGGCGATGCCCGTCTGATCGGGCTGACCATGCGGACCGGTCCGGCCAGCCAGCTGACTGTCTCCCGCAGCTTCGATGGTGCGCTTCGCCTGCGCGAGCTCGAGGAGCGGGTGACCGAAGAGACCGTCGTCCTGACGTCCGAGGTGCGAGGCTCGCTTTCGGCCACAGCCCAGCGCATGGGCGCTGACGCGGCCATCCGTCGCGCCGCCACCCGCATTTTCGGCCATCGCTTCGACCTGGAACGGGACATTCGCGCGTCGGACGAGTTTACTCTCGTCTTCGACCGTCAGGTGACCGAGAACGGCCGCACCGTCGACACGGGCGACCTGCTGTATGCCGAGCTCAAAGGCGTGGCATTCTATCGCTACCAGCCCGCTGGCGCGCGCGAACCGCAGTATTTCGATGCCTCGGGCAAGAACATTCGTTCATCCATGATGCGCACGCCGCTGCTGAGCGGGTTCCGGGTGTCCTCTTCGTTCGGCGTTCGGACCCACCCGATCTCGGGCTTCCGCCGCATGCACCAGGGCATCGACTTCGCCGCCGCCACCGGCACACCGATCGTGGCCCCCGCCGATGGGGTCGTGGTCGAGGCGCGCCGCTGGGGCGGTTATGGGAACTGGCTGCGCATCCGCCATGCCAACGGGCTGGAAAGCGGTTATGGCCACCTGTCTCGTTACGGCTCGGGCATCCGCGCCGGTCAGCGCGTGACCCAGGGCCAGGTGGTCGCCTATGTCGGCTCCACCGGCGCATCAACCGGTCCGCACCTGCATTATGAGATCTGGCGTAACGGCCAGCGCATCAATCCGACCAGCATTCGAGTCGACGTCGGCACCGAGTTGACCGGTGCCGATCTCGCCGGCTTCCGCGCTGAAAAGGCCCGGATTGATCGCATCATCGCCGCCGGCGGTCAGCGCCGCCCGGTCGTGATGCAAGCTTCGGCCCCGGGCCTTCGCCCGGCGGGTGCTGCTGCCTCGCGCTCCTAGTCGGTCCTTCTCTGCACCACACTCGGTACAGCCTGCTCCCTAGGTCAGCGAGCGGCTCTCTTCGACCGCATCGATGAGCCGCGCCAGATCGCGTGGTGTGGACAGGCGATGGTCGCCGCCCTCGATCAGGTCCAGTCGCACATCCCCACCCGTCAGCCGCTCGGCAAGCCTGATGGAATGGGTCCATGGCACGGTGGTATCGGCGCGGCCCTGAAGCACATGGACGGGGGCCGTGATCGGGATCGGACCCTCCAGCAGCAGCCAGTCCCGAGCTTCCTCGAACATCCGCCGCGTCAGGACGTAGTCACCCAGTCCCTCCTCGGTGATGACGGCCTCTCCGTCGCGCAGGATGGCCTGGCGGACGTGGTCGTCCAGCGACGGCCACATAAGCCTCTCCGTGAAATCCTGGGCCGGATTGATCAACACCAGCCCGGCCAGCCGGTCGGGTCGGGCCAAAGCCGCAAGCAGCGCTACCCATCCACCCATTGATGAGCCAACCGGGATCACCGGGCCGGAAATGCTGTCGATCAGCCCGATCGCGTCATCGCGCCAGCGGCCGATGGTGGCCTGACGCCAGTCGCCGGAAGACTGTCCGTGGGCGAAGTGGTCGTAGCGGACGTAGGCCCAACCCCGTTCGCGCGCGGCGGCGTCCAGAGCGAGTGCCTTGGTCCCTTCCATGTCGGAGCGGAAGCCGCCGATCCAGAGGACGGTCGGTCCCGTGCCCTCGACCTGCTTGTAGGCCAGTGCCTCGCCGTCGGGGCGGGTAAGGGTTTGGATATCGTCCAGCATGAGATGATCCTGTAGAACGCCGCGGCCCGCCGCCCAAAGACAGAAAAGAAGACCGCGTGTCCAAGAAGGTCCTGTTCGTCACCTCCAATCGTATCGGCGACTGCGTGATCTCGTCTGGCGTGATCCGCGAGATCGCGCGTCAGGTTCCGGGCGCCGAGATCACCGTGGCCTGCGGCCGACCGCCCGCGCATTTCTTTCGCTCCGCCCCGGCGGTGGAGCGGGTCATCGTGCTCGACAAGAAGAAGGCGGCCGGCCACTGGCTCGACCTCTGGAAACAGGTGGTGGGCACGCATTGGGCCCTGGTCATCGATATCCGGGGCTCGGCGCTCGCGTGGCTGCTGCTGGCGGATCGGCGGGTCGTCTATAGCCGCAAGTGGGAGACGGGCCTGCCTAAGGTCGAGATGGTCAGCCGACTGATGGGGGCCGCCCAATCGCTGGAACCCGAGATCTTCCTCGACGATCAGGCCCGTGCGGATGCTGCCGCTGTCATCGACCCGAAACTGGCCGGTCGTCCGGGGCCGGGACCCATCCTCGCGCTCGCCCCCATCGCCCATCAGCCCGGCAAGAGCTGGCCCGCGGACCGCTGGGGCGAACTGGTCGCGCGGCTGATGGAGGAACCCCGCTTCGCCGGCTGGCGGTTCATGGCCGTCGGCGGACCGGGCGACCACCCGCCTGCCGCGCCCGCCCTGGAGGTCGCAGGGAACCGGGGTATCGACTTCGTGGGCAAGGGCGACATCCTGGCCTCGGCTGCCGCGATCGACCGGGCGACCCTGTTCGTCGGCAATGATTCCGGCCTGATGCATGTTTCGGCGGCGCTCGGAAAGCCGACGCTGGGTCTGTTCGGACCGACGGAATGGTGGCTCTACGGGCCACGCGGGCCGCGAACGGCGATCGCGGCGTCAAACCCCGTGCGCGGCGAGTTCGCGCCGATCGAGGACCTGACTGTAGACCGGGTCATTGAGGCGGTGCTGGCGCTTTACGACGCCCACGCCAGCTGACGTATCAGGCGATCACCGCCGCCGCGTGTTCAAGGATCAGCACCGAGCCATAGAAGGTCGCGGTGAACGAAGCGCAGAAGAAGAAGGCGTCGCGCCAGAGCTGGCGTCGCGGCTGTGCCCGAAAACTCGGTGGCAGGCGGACAGGCAGTTCCCTCATGACGCAACTCCGGGACGTGACGCAGAAGGGTGCGCGCTGTGTCCTGACAGGAAATGAAGAAACGTGGTCAGCGCGGCGTTGGCCATCTCGCTGCGGCCTCGCCGCTCTGGTCCCCGGCGCGGTGAGGGATTAGGGGTTCGCCATGCCTCCCGCCGACAGCCCGCAGGACGTCTTCAAGCGCGCGCTCGCCCATGCCGCGCGCGCTCTGGCCGAGCAGCCGGAGCTGGAGGTGGTGTTCGGGTCCGAAGGTCCCCGCCTGTCGGACGGCGTGCTGACCCTGCCCCATCCGCCGAGGACGGCCTCGGAGGGCGAAAGCGCGACGCTGAGGGGCCAGGCTGACCGGCTGGCCCTGCGGCTGGCGAACCATGACGCGACCATCCACGCCCGGGCGCGGCCGATCGACAGCCGTGCCGCAGAGGTGTTCGAGGCGGTCGAGCAGGCCCGCGTGGAGGCCCACGGCTCCCAGTCCCTGGCCGGAGTGCGGGCGAACATGGACGCGGCGCTGCTGACCCGACTGGAGAAGATGGGTGCGCTTCGCCTCACCGAGCCCGAGCGCGTGCCCATCCCCGAGGCCGTAGCGCTTCTGCTGCGCGAGCGGGTGACGGGCCGGCGCAGTCCGGACGGAGCGGGAGCCATGCTTGACCTTGTCCGCGAGGCGCTGGAGGGCAAGGCGGGCGCCGAGCTGGATGCGCTGGCAGAGATGGCTGCCGATCAGGCCGCCTTCGGTGCGGCCATGAAGGATGTGCTGCGCGCGCTGGATCTCGATCCCGGCGACGGACGCGGCGATGACACGTCCGAGGACGCCGGCGAGGACGAACCCGAACCCCAGGCTCCCGACCCGTCCGAGGACGATCAGCAGGACGAGGAGGATGACGGTGGCGGCGAGGGCGGCCAGTCGATGGATGGTCGGTCAGAAGACCAGACCTCCGAACAGGACCGCGAGGCGCAGCAGTCCGGCCAGCCGGCCGAGCGGGACGGCGACCAGGCTGACGACGGCCCTGACGTGTCCGAGGGCGCGCTGCCGAACCGTCAGGAGAATACCGACGACGGCCGCGCGATCGACGCCTATCGCGTCTTCACTACCGCTTTTGACGAGGTGATCGACGCATCGGATCTTTGTGATCCGATGGAGCTGGAGCGGCTGCGCAGTCTGCTGGACCAGCAGCTAACGATCCTGTCTTCTGTCGTTGCGAGACTGGCCAACAAGCTGCAACGGCGTCTGATGGCGCAGCAGAACCGGAGCTGGGCGTTCGACCTCGAGGAGGGCGTTCTGGATACCGCCCGGCTGACCCGGATCATCACCGACCCGACCAGCCCGCTCAGCTTCAAGGCTGAGTCAGAGAGCCCGTTCCGGGACACGGTCGTGACGCTGTTGCTCGACAACTCCGGCTCCATGCGCGGGCGGCCGATCATGGTCGCGGCGGTGTGCGCCGACATCCTGGCGCGGACGCTGGAGCGATGCGGGGTGAAGGTCGAGATCCTGGGCTTCACCACCCGCGCCTGGAAGGGCGGGCAGAGCCGCGAGGCCTGGATCACGGCGGGCAAGCCTCCGATGCCCGGCCGCCTGAACGACCTGCGCCACATCATCTACAAGGCTGCAGACGCGCCCTGGAGACGGGCCAAGAAGAACCTCGGCCTGATGATGCGCGAGGGTCTGCTCAAGGAAAACATCGACGGCGAGGCCCTGACCTGGGCGCACGAGCGGTTGATCGCACGGCCCGAGCAGCGGCGCATTCTGATGGTCATCTCCGACGGCTCGCCGGTCGACGATTCCACCCAGTCCGCCAATGCGGCGCTCTATCTGGACAAGCACCTGCGTCAGGTGATCGAGCGCATCGAAACCCAGTCGCCGGTCGAACTGATCGCCATCGGCATCGGCCACGATGTCACACGCTGGTATCGCCGGGCTGTCACCATCGTCGACGTGGAACAGCTGGCGGGCGTCATGATCGAGAAACTGGCCGAACTCTTCGAGGCCGCGCCCAAGGAGGCGGGCGGACGGATTGCGGGCCGACGGCCCGTCAAGCGCGCGGCGTGACACGCATGGCCCTGCGAGCGTTGCTGTCGCTCGCGCTTCTTGGAGCGGCGGCGTGCGCCGGTGTCGTCACCTCGACGCCGCAGATGGCAGGGCCCGACATCCCGATCCGCCTCGAGGCACGCCGGACCCCGCTTGGAGTAGGCGGTGCCATGCTGGCGCCCGGCGTTCGCTACGCGGGCGGTCTGACATTGCGCGGAACCTACCTGCATGGGCTGTCGGACCTGAAGGTGGATGGCGATCGCGCCTGGATCGTGAGCGATTTCGGCGATCTGGTGCGGTTCGCCCTGCGGTTCGACAGTAACGGACGCCTGGCCTCGGCGGACCAGGCGACCCGACGCGCCCTGTCCGATCCAAATGGTGCCGTGCTCGCGCCCAAGGACCGGGCCGACGCAGAGGGTCTCGCCATCTTGCCGGACGGACAGGTGATCGTTTCGTTCGAGGGCGAACACCGTATCTGGTCCTACGGTCGGGACGCACTGGAGCGACCGCAGGCGATCGCTTCCCCTCAGGTCGATCGGCCGTTGAACGAGGGCTTCGAGGGGTTGGCGCAGGCTCCCGGCGGTTGGCTGGTCCTGGCCGAGCGTGGCGGCGGCTGGTTGTGCCAGCCCCAGCGCTGTGCCGCTTTCGGGGACCTGACGCCGTCCGAGGGCTATCGCTTCACAGCTGTGGATCGCAATCCGGCAGGGGAGGGGTGGTATGTGGTCGAGCGTTTCTACCAGCCCCCGTTCGACATGCGCACACGGGTCCGCGCACTGTCGGCGGATGGACGTCTGTCTTCGCCCTTGATCGAGCTTCGCCCTCCGGCGTCGGTCGACAACTTCGAAGGTATCGCCGCCGTTCGGTCCACTGGCGGCGTGCGTCTGTATTTGCTCAGTGACGACAACGCCAACAGCCTCCAGAAAACGCTTCTGCTGGCCTTTGACGTCGAACCCGTCAGTTGAGAGGCTGAGGCCGGGTCTGCATCGGAGCGTCCGGGTCCGTGGGAGCCGGTGCCGCTGCGGTCGGCCGTTCGACGACCAGCGGTGCCGTCTCGATGGCGGGCGGCGTAGCAGTCTCTGCCGGCAGCGGCGGGGCGACCCTGGGCGCAGGCGTAGTCGCGCCGGTCGGGGCGGCTGGGCGCGCGGTCGCCGCAGCCTGGGTCGGGCGCACGGCCGCCACGGGTTGGGTTGAGGGCGCAGCCGCCTCGGCCTCGAGCGTCGGCTCGGCGGCGGCGACTGGCGCGGCCTCGTCCACCAGAGGTGCTTCGAGACCGGGGGCGGCAGGCGGCGGGGCGTCCATGTCAAGCGGGGGCGCGTCTCCGCTGGGCAGTGTTGCCAGCCAGATGAAGCCGGCTGTCACGACCAAGGCACCGATAACGGCCGCGATCCGCCAGGTATCGTTCGTCTTCACCTTCTCAATAACCGCACCGAACGTGGCGTAGAGGGTCGGCGTCACCACTACCGACGGGATGGCGCGCGGATCCGCGGCGGCCTTTTGATCGGTCGAGAGCGGCGGCGGAACCGTATCGATCTGCTCGGCGGCTTCAGGCTCTACGATGATCTCCACGGCCGGAGCCGGCCGTGCCTTCGGACGCACCGGCTCGGCCTCGACGATAAACTCGCTGGCCGGTTCGGCGATGGGCTCAAAGACAGCTTCGGCGACGGGTTCAAATGGGGCTGCGTGTTCCGCCTCGACAGGCTCTGGCGTAACGGGCGGCGGCGCTTCCGCCACGGCAGAAGGCTCGACGACGGGGTCAACGTCCGGGACAGGATCAGTCTTCGGGGCTTCCACCGGAGCGGACTTGCGCGCGCGGCGGGGCTTGGCCGCAACGGGCTCAACGGTCGCCTCCGGCGCGGCGGGCTCGACGACGGGATCCGCGTCAGTGACGGGCGGCAGGTCGACGACCGTCGACGGCGCCGCGCGCGGGATCATGGAGCCGGAGAAGATGTCACCTGCCGGACGTGCCGGAGCCGGCCGAGGGCGGGGCGTCGGCTGGCTCCAGCTTTGCGGTGGACGCGGCAGGGGGCCGGTCCGGAAGACGGTCTCGGGCGGACGCCCCCAGACGATGCGACCGCGCACGAACGGCTCAGGTGCCTCGCCTTGAGGCTGGCCTGCAGAGGGCGTCTTGGGATCGGACGGCGGCGTATCGGACATGGCGGCGTCTTAAACCGGGCGGAGGTGACCGTCCAATGGCGAAGGAAGGCCGGTCGAGCGGCTCAGCGAACCTCGACGCCTTTCCAGAAGGCGATGCGGTCGGCGATCTGGGCGGCGGCCGACCTGGGATCAGGATAGAACCAGGCGGCGTCCTTGTTCTCTTTCCCATCGACCACGACCGAGTGGTAGGAGGCCGTGCCCTTCCACGGGCAGACGGTGGTCGTTGACGACGGTCGCAACACAGCTGGATCGACGGCGTCGCGTGGGAAATAGTGGTTGCCTTCGACCACAACCGTATCGTCGCTGTCGGCGATGACGGCACCGTTCCAGATTGCCTTGGGCATGGGGTCGCTCCGTGTTCAGTTCTTGAGGCGGTAGCCGGTCTTGAACATCCAGCCGACGATGGACAGGCAGATCAGGAAGAAGCCGATCATGGCTGCGGCGCTCACGCCCACGCCGACGTCGCTCAGACCGTAGAAGGCCCAACGGAAGCCGTCGATCAGATAGACCACCGGATTGAACAGCGTCACCATCCGCCAGGCGGGGGGCAGCATGTCGATCGAGTAGAATGCACCGCCCAGGAAGGTGAGCGGCGTGACCACCAGCATGGGGATGAACTGCAGCTGCTCGAAACTCTGGGACACCAGGCCGATGATGAAGCCGAACAGGCTGAAGGTCACCGAGATCAGCAACAGGAACCCGAGCATGGCCAGCGGGTGCTGAACCTCGAGGGGAACGAACAGGGCCGCCGTCGCCAGCGTGACCAGGCCGACCAGCATCGACTTGCTGGCGGCGGCCCCGACGTAGGCGGTCACGGTCTCGATCGGCGAAAGAGGGGCCGACAGGATCTCGTAGATGGTGCCCGTGAACTTGGGGAAGTAGATGCCGAAGCTGCCGTTGGAGATCGATTGGGTGAAGACCGACAACATGACCAGACCGGGCACGATGAAGGCCCCGTAGGGCACACCGCCGACGCTCTCCATCCGCCCGCCGATGGCCGAGCCGAAGACGACGAAATAGAGCGCCGTGGTGATGACTGGCGTCACCAGGCTACCGAAGATCGTGCGGCCGAACCGGGCCATCTCGAAGCGATACAGGGCCCACAAACCCCAGCCGTTGACGGTCATGCGGCCGCACCCGTCGTCGTATCGCGGTGGACCAGGCTGACGAAGATATCCTCCAGCGAGCTCTGGCGGGTGTTCAGGTCCTTGAAGGCGACGCCAAGGTCAGACAGGCGGCGCAGCAGGGACGGCACGCCGGTACGCTCGGCGTTGGAATCGAACACGTACTCCAGTTCGTTGCCGTCGGCCTTCAGCGTCAGATCCCATTCAGCCAGCTCGGGCGGGAGCACGGTCAGCGGATCCTGAAGGTTCAGCGTCAGGGTCTTCTTGCCGAGCTTCTTCATCAGGGCGGTCTTTTCCTCGACCAGGATCAGCTCACCCTTGAGAATGACGCCGACCCGGTCGGCCATCTCCTCGGCCTCCTCGATGTAGTGGGTGGTCAGGATGATGGTGACGCCGCTTTCGCGCAGCTTTCGCACCAACTCCCACATGTCGCGGCGCAGCTCGACATCGACGCCGGCGGTGGGCTCGTCGAGGAAGAGAATGTCGGGCTCGTGACTGAGCGCCTTGGCGATCATGACGCGGCGCTTCATGCCGCCGGACAGGGTCATGATCTTGTCGTTGCGCTTCTCCCAAAGGCTCAGGTCGCGCAGCACCTTTTCGACAAAGGCCGGGTTCGGCGCGCGGCCGAACAGGCCCCGGCTGAAGGTGACGGTCGCCAGTACCGTCTCGAAGGCGTCGGTGGTCAGCTCCTGCGGCACCAGGCCGATCTTCATACGCGCCTGGCGATAGTCCTTAAGGATATCGTGGCCGTCGGCGATGACCGTGCCGGTCGACGGCGTGACGATGCCGCAGATGATGGAGATCAGCGTGGTCTTGCCCGCGCCATTGGGCCCGAGGAGCGCGAAGATCTCGCCCTTGCCGATCTGGAGGTCGACGGTCTTCAGAGCCTGAAGTCCGCCCTTGTAGGTCTTGGTGATGCCCTGGATGTCTATGACCGGCGGCATGGAGAGCCCTTTGAGTCGGCATTCCGCGCCGTGACCCGCAATATGGTCCTGTATCTTTGGTGCTCAAGCCCGAAGCGTGCGCATTCGCCGCGTCCGGATGGGGAACCTAAGCCGTATCTTGGAGCTTGAGACAGACAACAGGAGTTCGCCGTGACCCTTTCCCGCCTGACTGCCGCCCTGGCGCTAAGCGTCGCCGTCGGCCTGGGTGCCTGCGCCACCTCGATCCCCGCCAGTCAGGTGCGAGCGCCTCAGCCGACCAAACCAATCGATCTGGAACGGTTCTATTCCGGCCAGTGGCTGGAGGTGGCCCGCTTGCCCATGCGGATCACCGACGGATGCGTCGCAGCGACCACGGATTACGTGATCGTTTCGCCGACCCGCGTCGACCTGCGTGACGCGTGTCGTCAGGGCGGGATCGACGGGCGTGAGCGGGCGGTAGGTGCGGCGGGGGTGATCCTCGATCCGGGCTTCAACGCCAAGCTGAGGGCCCCCTATTTCGGCGGCTTGCTGACGTGGGAGTACTGGGTCCTGGACCGCGCCGACGACTACAGCTGGTTCATCTCGGCCGACCCGAAGTTCGAAAAGCTCTGGATCTACACCCGCACGCCACCGTCCCCGGCGCAGTTGTCGGCACTGGTCGAGCGCGCGCGCGCGCTGGGTTATGATGTCAGCCGCCTCGAGTTCCCCGAAACCGCCCCCTGATCGGAATCGCCATGCGCCTGAATGTTTTGTCCGCGTCGATCGCCGCGTTGACGCTTGCCGCGTGCAGCAGCGGGCCGCTCGCGCCCGACGGCGGAACGTTCGGGCCAAATCCGACTCTGGTCGAACCGAGCCGTCGCGTCCTTCCGCTGGTGAATATCGCGCCGGCGGTGGGCTGGCCCGAGGGCGCAATGCCGACGGCGCGACAGGGCCAAGTCGTCCAAGCCTTCGCATCAGGGCTGGATCACCCGCGCTGGCTGTATCGCCTCCCGAACGGCGATGTGCTGGTCGCCGAAACCAACGCGCCGCCAAAGCCGGAAAACAAGCAAGGTGGGATCCGCGGTTGGATCCAGGGGCTGGTCATGAGCCGCGCGGGCGCGCGGGTGCCGAGCGCCAACCGCATCACCCTGCTGCGTGATGCGGACGGCGACGGGGTAGCGGAGACCCGGACGGTCTTCCTTGAGAACCTCATGTCGCCCTTCGGCATGGCGCTGGTCGGAGATCGTCTGTTCGTGGCCAATGCCGATGCCGTGGTGGCCTTCCCGTATCGGACCGGGCAGACCCGGATCGAGGCGGCACCCGTCAAGATCGCCGACCTGCCGGCCGGACGAAACCACCACTGGACCAAGTCTCTGGTCGCCTCTGCTGACGGAACCCGCCTCTATGTCGGCGTTGGCTCCAACTCCAACATCGCCGAGCACGGTCTGGAAGAGGAGGTCAACCGCGCGGCGATTCTGGAGATCAATGCCGCTACGGGCGCGACGCGGATCTTCGCCTCCGGCTTGCGCAACCCTGTCGGTCTGGCTTGGGAACCTGTGACCGGGCAGTTGTGGACGGCCGTCAACGAGCGCGACGAACTCGGCAACGATCTGGTCCCCGACTACATGACGTCGGTGCGTGACGGCGGCTTCTACGGCTGGCCATGGAGCTACTACGGCCAGACCGTCGACAGGCGGGTCAGGCCCGCGAATCCCGAGGCCGTGGCACGGGCGTTGAGGCCGGATTACGCGCTTGGGGCGCACACGGCGTCGCTGGGGCTGCACTTTTACGACAGCGACGCCCTGGGAGCGGCCTATCGGGGCGGAGCTTTCGTCGGCCAGCATGGGTCATGGAACCGCGAGCCAAGGAGCGGCTACAAGGTGGTGTTCGTCCCCTTCGCCAATGGTCGTCCCGCAGGGCCGCCGCAGGACTTCCTGACCGGTTTCCTGAATGATGAAGGCGAGGCGCTCGGGCGGCCAGTTGGGGTCATCACCGACGCGCGGGGAGCCCTGCTCGTTGCCGACGACGTCGGCAACGTCATCTGGCGGGTCAGCCGGGCCAACTGAGGACCAGCGGCGGGGGTTGCCCTAACGGAAACAGGCGTTTTGGCGCCACGTTCCACCGGAAACGCTCAGACAACGGCTCGAGCAATTCGCCCGCCGGTTGACCCGACGCCGCCCCTTGTCCATCACACAGACTGTCCTTTGCGCCCGAACACGGAGTGACCGAGACCATGGGTCTGGCGGCCAATATCCGACGCGACCTCAAGTTCGCCGCCAGCCTTCGCCGTTTGCTGAAGCGCATCAAGCCGATCCACCTGGATAGCGATGTTCTGGTCTGTGACGACTTCGAGGAGGCCGTCGACAAGTTCAGCGACAACATCGCCCTGGAGGATGAGACCCGGTCCCTGACCTATCGGGACCTGGACGGTATGGCCAACCGCTATGCCCACTGGGCGCGGAATCGGGGTCTGCGTCGCTCCGACGTGATCGGGCTGGTCATGACCAACCGGCCGGAGTTCATCGCCGCCTGGATGGGTTTTTCCAAGGTCGGGATCGCCACGGCCCTGATCAACACCAACCTGACCGGCCAGGCGCTGGCCCATTGCCTCAACATCGCCGGCGTGTCCCAGGTGGTTGCCGACGAGGAAACCTGGAGGCAGTGCGAAGAGGCCCGGCCCTTCGTGACCCGCACCATGATGCTGTGGGTTCTCGGACTGAACCCCGAGCAAGAAACCTCCGACCGGCGCGGTCTGGACAATGCCGTACGGGGCGGGTCCTCGGTCCGGCCGCCCCGCTCGGTGCGCGACGGTCTGACAAACCGCGATACCGCACTCTACATCTACACCTCAGGCACGACCGGCCTGCCCAAGGCCGCCCGTATCCACCATGCTCGCGCACGGACCTATATGCGGGCCTTCGCGGGCGTCACGGCGACCAAGCCCGAGGATCGGGTGTTCAATGTGCTGCCGCTGTACCATTCGACGGGTGGGCTCGTTGGCCTGGGCCCCGCCTTCCTTAATGGCGGCCGGCTGATCCTTCGCCGCAAATTCTCGGCGTCCAGTTTCTGGAAGGACGTCAACGCTACGGGCGCAACGGTCTTTGTCTACATCGGTGAACTGTGTCGCTATCTGGTCAACTGCCCCGCCCAGGAAGGCGAGCGGGATCACAAGCTGCGGCTCGCATTCGGCAACGGCCTTCGCCCGGATGTCTGGCCTGAGTTCCAGGACCGGTTCCGCATCCCGAACATTCTGGAGTTCTACGGCTCCACCGAGGGCAATGTCTCGGTCTTCAATCTTGACGGCAAGGCAGGCTCCATCGGGCGGGTCCCGAAGTTCCTGAAGAAGCAGATCAACATCCGGCTGGTGAAGTTCGACATCGACACCGAGATGCCGGAGCGCACGATGAACGGCTTCTGCATTGAGACTGCACCGGGCGAAATCGGCGAGGCGATCGGTCTGATCGGCAACGATGTCCGCCATGACTTCTCGGGCTACGCCGACAAGGCCGCGTCCGAGAAGAAGGTCTTGACCGACGTGTTCCAACGGGGTGACCGCTGGTTCCGGACCGGCGACCTGATGCGCCAGGACTCAGAGGGCTACTTCTATTTCATTGATCGGATCGGCGACACCTTCCGCTGGAAGGGCGAGAACGTGTCCACCGCCGAGGTGGAACAACGGCTGGTCGATGCCCCGGGGGTCAAGGAAGTCATCGCCTACGGCGTTCCCGTTCCGGGGGCTGACGGCAAGGCCGGAATGGTGACCCTTGTGGTCGAAGGCAAGTTCTCGGCCAAGGCCTTCGCCGACTATGCGGACGCCCAGTTGCCGACTTATGCGCGGCCGGTGTTCGTCCGGCTGGCCAAGACCCTGGAGACGACCGGTACCTTCAAGTACCGCAAGGTCGATCTGGTCACCGAAGGTTTCGACCCGGCCAAGGCCGCGCCCGTCTATGTCCGCGGTGGCAAGAGCGGCTACCAGAAGCTGACGGCGGAAGGGTTCGAGGCGATTCAGAGTGGCCAGAACCGGCTCTAGGGCACGGGAGCGAGCTATCGGGCTGTCCTGACCGGACCACGGCAGTCATTGCACATTGTTTTTCTTTGTCCGCTGGTTCGACTATGGCCTCTCTCCAACGTCTCGACACATTCGCTGTCTGGAGGCCCTGACTTGTCAACCGCGACCGTCGGCGATGGCGTACGAGAGGCCTGCCTGAGGGTGGCGCGTGACATCATCGTCGCAGAGGGACCCGACAAGCTCTCCATTCGGGAGGTCGCGCGCACGCTGGGGATTTCGCACCAGACGCCGTATCGGCATTTCCAGAGCCGCGACCATCTTGTGGCAGAGGTGATCGGCCGTTGTTTCGCGGACTTCGGTCGTCATCTCCGGTCCGCCGCGCAGGGTATTGAAGAACCCATCTCGGCGCTTTTGGCCATGGGTCAGGCCTACCTGGCCTATGTTCACGAGCACCCGCGGCTCTACAGAATCCTGTTTGTAGACACCCTTCCACCACCCGAAGACTTTCCGGACATGGTGCGCTGTGCCTCCGACGCTTTCGATGCCCTGCGAGGATCCCTGATCGCGCTCTACGAGAGCCAGGGGCGGGCCGAACCCACCGCCGAGGCGGAACGAAACGCGCTCCACATCTGGGCCACACTACATGGTTTGGGCACATTGATGTCGCATCCCGCGACCCGCGCGGCGGAGTTGCCAGAGCACCTTGTCGCCGAAGCCCCGTTCTACGCTTTCGCCTGCCTCAAGCCGTTACTGCTCCCCAACTGATCGCCTGGTTGACACTGTCAACGTTCGCTTGGTAACCGGTTTCCGAGAGGTTAACCACCAAGGACGTGGGGCTGAATGTGACCGTCGTGAATCTGGCCGATTTCCGTCGACACTCGGGGCGCAATACATCCCAGGCGCTGGGGCCGGACCTCGCAGACATCATGGACGCCCTGCACCTTGGCGGAGGCGCGCTTCATAGGTCTGTGGTGGTCCGCCAGGTGGCGGCATGGCGTGGCGCGCGAACGCGTGAGGAAATTGCCGCCCTCGACATCGAGTTGAACCTGGCATTCGAAGAATACATCCGTTTCGCGCGTCGCCGTCGAAAGCTGGTTCTGCTCCAGAAGCCTCTGGGTGCCGACAGCTATCGCTGGGCCATCACCGATGTCGGCCGCCAGCTGCTTGAGGATCAAGCCTCCCGTCGCGTGCAGCGCGTCGGTCGGTGATTGGCCTGGACCGTATGGATGGCCATGAGAAGTCGTCGTCCGCGTCGCAGACTTCTTCGGCCCGTCGGCTTCGCATTCATTTCCGCGATGATGGTGGCACTGCCCGGGGCCCGCTGGTCCGGGCACCGGCTGCCTTGCCCCACGGGATGCGCAGATCGACACCAGACGCACCTCTGACACCTTTCAAGCGCTGGGCCTCGGATCTTCTGTTGGGAAGCGACCGCCGTTGGCTGCGTCGCCTCTAGCCCACGAAAAGACCCTCGACGTACGCTGTTACACGGCCGTTGCGAACGCCACGCGCGCGGCGCCCAGCAGGGCGGCGTGCTTGTGAGTGATGACCCAGGTGGGGATGGCGGCCATGTAGGGCTGGAAACGGCCCTTGCGTTCGAAGCGGCGACGGAAGGGGCTGGCCTTGAGGAAGTCGAGAATGCGGGGTGCGATGCCGCCGGCGATATAGACGCCGCCCCTGGCACCGGTGGTCAGGGCGATGTCGCCGGCGACGGCACCCAGGATGGCGCAGAAGCGGGCCAGGGTAGCGCCGCAGGGGCTGTCGGGATCGCGCAGCGCGGTCTCGGTGATCTCGGCGGGGTCGTCGATATGGGTCTCGCGTCCATCGATGCGGGCGAGCGCCCGGTGCATGTTCAGGAGGCCCGGCCCGCAGATCAGGCGCTCGATCGAGACGCGGTCATAGCGCTCGCGCAGGATGCGCAGGATCTCGTCCTCGATGGGGTCGCCGGGCGGAAAGCAGGCGTGACCGCCTTCGGACGGCATGGCCATCTCGCGGCCAAGGGCGTCGCGCACCAGGGCCGAGACGCCGAACCCGGTGCCGGGGCCGAGTACCGCCAGCGTCGCGTGCGGGTCGCCGGCCTCGGGGCCGCCGAGGTGAACCAGATCAGACGCGGGGACGATGGGAGCCCCCCAGGCGAGCGCCTTGAAGTCGTTGATGAGCTTGACCGGGTTCAGGCCGAGCGTCGCCAGCTCGGTCTCCGACACGGCCCAGGGCGAGTTGGTCAGGTCGATGGCCCCGTCCTCGACCGGGCCGGCGACCGCGATGACGCCACCCGACGGCTTGACCTCGCAGCCGTCGATGAAGGCGGCGACGCCTTCGAGGAAGGTCGGATACTGCTCGGCTGGAAAGCTCTCGTGGTGGTCGAGAACCGGCAGGCCGTCCTTCCATGTCGCGAGAGCAAACCGGGCGTTGGTGCCGCCGACGTCACCGACGAGGAGGGTGCGAGTGTCGCTCATGCGTCGATCGCCTGGTTCTGGATGTTATGATCGGCGACCTCGCGCAGCTCGGGCTGCCGGGGAGTTGAACTGGCCTGAAAGCAGACGGACGCGCCTTCCTCCGCTGAGGACACGGCGGCGCGGAAGGCCCCGAACAGCTCTCGACCATAACCCCACGACTGCACATCGGTGACGCGGGCGGCTGGGCGCGACGACAGGTCTGCTGCGGTGATCAGAACACCCGCCTCGGCGTCGAGGCGCACGATGTCGCCGGTCTTCACGAAGGCAAGGGGACCGCCGTCCAGGGCCTCGGGCGTGACGTGGATGGCGGCGGGTGTCTTGCCCGATGCGCCGGACATGCGGCCGTCGGTGACCAGGGCGATGGGCACGCCGCGATCCTGAAGCACGCTCATCAGGGGCGACAGGGAATGCAGTTCGGGCATGCCGTTGGCCTTGGGCCCCTGGAAGCGCAGGACGATTACGCCACCCTGATCCAGCTGGCCCGCCTGGAAGGCCGCCAGCACATCCTCCTGGCTGTCGAAGACGAAGGCCGGGGCCTCGACGATGCGGTGCTGGGGCTTGACGGCCGAGACCTTGATGACGGCGCGGCCGAGGTTGCCGTGCACCAGCCGCAGACCGCCTTCCTTGTCGAACGGATCGGAAACGGGTCGCAGGATGTCGGTGTCCAGGCTCTGGGCCACGCCGTCGCGCCAGACCAGCGCGCCGTCCACCATCGACGGCTCCTGGAAGTAGTGATGAATGCCCGCGCCCATGACGGTCTGGACGTCGGAATGGATGTGGCCGGCCTCGGCCAGTTCCCGCGTGACGAAGGCCACGCCGCCCGCCGCCTGAAACGCATTCACGTCAGCCGTACCGTTCGGATAGACCCGCGCCAGAAGCGGCGTGACGGAAGACAGCTGGTCCATGTCGGTCCAGTCGATCAGAACGCCTGCCGACCGCGCCATGGCCACCAGATGGATGGCGTGATTGGTCGAGCCGCCGGTGGCCAGCAGGGCCACGACCATGTTGACCACGGACTTCTCGTCCACGACGTCGGCCATGCGACCGGTCCCGCTCTCGGCCAGCTTGACCGCCTGTTTGGCGGCGGCGGCGGTCAGGGCGTCGCGCAAGCCCGTCTCCGGATGGACGAAGGCCGTTGAGGGCATGTGCAGGCCGCAGATCTCCATCATCATCTGATTGGAGTTGGCCGTGCCGTAGAAGGTGCAGGTGCCGGGCGAATGGTAGGAGCCGATCTCGCTGGCCAGCAGGACGTTGCGATCCACCTTCCCTTGCGCGTACTCGGCCCGGACGCGGGCCTTTTCGGCGTTGGGAATGCCGCTGGGCATCGGCCCGGCCGGGGCGAAGACGACGGGCAGGTGGCCGAACGCGAGGGCACCCATGAACAGGCCGGGCACGATCTTGTCGCACACGCCCAGCATCAGCCCCGCGTCGAAGGCATCGTGGGTCAGGGCCACGCCGACCGACATGGCGATGACATCTCGGCTGAACAGGCTCAGCTCCATGCCCGGACGGCCCTGGGTGACGCCGTCACACATGGCCGGCGTGCCGCCCGCGACCTGGGCCGTGGCACCGACCTCGCGCACAGCCTTGCGGATTACGTCGGGAAACCGCTCGAACGGCTGATGGGCCGAAAGCATGTCGTTGTAGGCGGTGACGATGCCGATGTTGGGCGTCTTGCCCGTCATGGCCGTCAGCTTGTCGGCGATGGTCTGGCCGGCGAAGGCATGGGCCCAGTTGGCGCAGGACAGTTTGGCGCGCCCGACGCCGGAATCGCGCGCGGCGTCCATGCGACGCAAGTAGTCGGACCGGGTGTCGCCCGAACGGGCACGGATGCGGTCGGTGACCTCTTTGACGACGGGGTGCAGGGACATCTTCAGCCTTCCGTCCAGACGACTTCGAGCGGGACTTTCGCCGCGATAAGTGCAGCAATGGGTTGGATGGCAGGATCGCCCCCGGCCTCGCGCTCGAAGACCGAACGCTTCACGGAGCCCTTGAGGCCCAGGATGACGCGACCGGCCGACATCAGCCAGGGCAGGTTGATCGACAGACGCTCCTGCGGTGGGGCGGCTCCGTCGCGGCCGGGCGGAACGCCCAGGACCGTGGGCTTCAGCGTTGGGGTCAGCAGGGTCTTCAGCGTCGGGCTGTCTGGGAACATCGAGCAGATATGGCCATCCTCGCCCATGCCCAGCAGGACCGCATCGAAGCGTCCGCCGGCCTGGGCCAGGGTATGAGCAGCGAGCGCGGCGGCGCGGTCCACGGTCACGGCGGGCGAATACAGTGGGATGAACCGGGCGGCGGCTGCCGGGCCTTGCAGCAGGACATCACGGATCAGGCGCGCGTTGGAGTCCGGTGAGGTCTCGGGCACGTGCCGCTCGTCGACCAATGTCACGGCGATGCGGTCCCAGCCGATGTTGGCCTGGGCCATCCGGACGTAGATCGGAGAGGGGGTCGTGCCGCCGGGTCCTGCGAAGAAAGCGCGGCCATTGGCGATGACGGCGGCGGCCAGAGTCTCCTCCAGCCGCGCGGCGATGGCGGCGGCCCAGGCGTCGGTGTCGGTGAAGGACTCGATCATCACTTTCGTCATTCCGGGCGTAGCGCAGCGGAGACCCGGAACCGGGCGGCGCCGGAGCGGAGCGGAGGCGAAATGTTTCCGCGAGCGGCGTGCGTGACAGGTTCGCGCTCTCGCGCGCCGCCTTGTTCCGGGTCTGCGAGGCTTCGCCTCTCCGCCCGGAATGACGAAAGAAGAGAAGCCTTAGCCATTGGTCTTCCACTCCCGCCCGGTGCGCGCGAGCAGCAGGTCCGATGCATCCGGACCCCAGGTCCCCGCGCGATAGGGCATCGGCTTGACCTTGCCCTCGGTCCACGCCTCAGAGACGCCGTCGACCCATTCCCAGGCCTTCTCGGCCTCGTCGCGGCGGACGAACAGGGTGGAGTCGCCGTTCAGTGCATCCAGCAGCAACCGCTCATAGGCGATGCGGCGGCGCGGCGGCTTGGCCCCCTTCTGGTTCACGCCCCAGGACAGGGACATGTCGATGCGCTGAAGCTGCATCTTCTGATCCAGACCCGGGCGCTTGTTCATCACGGTCAGAGAGATGTCCTCCTCGGGCTGGAGCTCGATGACCATGCGGTTGGCGCGCACTTCGCCGCGTGAGTCGCGGTCGAAGATGGAGTGGGGAACCGGCTTGAACTGGATGACGATCTCGGTGCGCTTTTCTGGCAGTCGCTTGCCGGTGCGCATAAAGAACGGCACGCCTGCCCAGCGCCAGTTGTCGATGTCGGCGCGGATGGCGACGAAGGTCTCGGTGTCGGAGTCGGCCCCGCGCTCCTCGTCATAGCCCTTGACCCGCTGGCCCTCGACGGAGCCCGAGACATACTGGCCGCGCACCGTGACACGCTCGACCTCGTCGGGCGTGACGGGACGGAGCGACCGCAGGACCTTCACCTTCTCGTTCCGCACCGAGTCCGGATCGAGGTCGCTGGGCGGCTCCATGGCGACCAGGCACAGCAGCTGCAGCATGTGGTTCTGCAGCATGTCGCGCAGGGCGCCGTACTCGTCGTAGTAGGGCCAGCGGTCGCCGACGCCGACGGTCTCGCCCACCGTGATTTGGACGTGGTCGATCGACAGATTGTTCCAGAGCGGCTCGAAGATGGTGTTGCCGAACCGCAGGGCGATCAGGTTCTGGACCGTCTCCTTGCCCAGGTAGTGGTCGATCCGGAACACTTGGTGCTCGCCAAAAGCGTCCGCCACCGCGTCGTCGATGGCGCGGAAGCTCTCAAGGTCGCGGCCGACAGGCTTTTCCAGAACGACCCGGTCCTCAGGCTCGGCCAGACCGGCCGCGCGCATGGCGGTGACAATCCGGGCATAGAGCGACGGCGATACGGCGAGGAAGGACGTCACCGAGCCCGAGCCGACCTTGTCACGCAGGGGCTTCAGGCTCTCGGCCGAGGTGGCGTCGACGGCGAGGTAGTCGAGGCGGGCTTCCAGCCTGCTCCAGGCGTCGTCCGACCAGGCATCGTCGGCCTTGGCCTTGCCCTGCACGGCTTCTCTGACCTTGGCGACGTATTCCTCGCGGGTCTCTTCGGAGCGGGCGGCACCGATGATCTTGAGCCCCTCGGGCAACAGGCCGTCATGCTCGAGGAAATACAACGACGGCAGAAGCATCCGCATCGCCAGATCGCCGCCACCACCGAACAGCACCAGTGCTGTCATGCCCGCTCGTCTCCCGTGACCGGAGGCGCGAGCCTCCGTGATTATTCTGGCTGTTTGGCCGGTCGTTCGCGCGAGGCCAACACGTCCAGCACCGCCTGAAACGACAAGTGACGCGACCGTAACAGAACGAGCAAGTGATAGATCAGGTCCGCCGCCTCAGACGCCAGTTCCTCGTCGGGCCCGGCCGCTCCGGCCAGCGCGGTCTCGACGCCCTCTTCGCCGACCTTCTGAGCCGCGCGCTTGGGCCCCTGGGCGAGCAGTCTGGCGGTCCAGCTCGAGTCCGGATCGGCCGAGGCCCGTTCGGCGATGGTCCGTTCCAGCCGGGCGATACGACCCATCCCCGGCTCGTCGGCGTCGCCGAAGCAGCTGGTGGTGCCCAGGTGACAGGCGGGGCCCATCGGACGGACGGCGAGAACCAGCGCGTCTGCGTCGCAGTCAGGCGTGATCGAGACAACGTTCAGGCGGTTCCCGCTGGTCTCGCCCTTGCGCCAACGGCCGCCCCGGCTGCGGGAAAAGAAGGTGGCCTCACCGGACTCGATCGTCTCGTCCAGTGCGGCGCGGTCCATATAGGCCAGCGTCAGGACCTGCAGGGTGTCGGCGTCCTGCACGATCGCGGGGATCAGGCCGCCGCCCTTTTCGAAGTCTAGGGTTTCCGGATCGATCATTGCCGCACCTCCACGCCCGCGCCGGCCAGATAGGCCTTCAGGTCCGGCACCGCGATCTGGCCGGAATGGAAGACGCTGGCGGCTAGCGCGCCGGAGACATTGGCCCGGTCGAAGACGTCGAGGAAGTGGGACGGGGCGCCTGCTCCGCCAGAGGCGATGAGCGGAATGGTGAGCCGACTACGCGCGTCCGAGAGCTGGGCGGTATCATAGCCTTTGCGGACGCCGTCCTGGTCGATGCAGTTCAGGACGATCTCGCCCGCCCCGCGGTCCTGCGCCTCCACGATCCACTCCATGGTCTTCCTGCCCGCGAGCCGGCGGGCGTTCGGATCGCCGGTGTATTTGTGCACGACGTAGTCGCCGTCCTCGCGGCGGCTGTCGACGCCGACGACCACGCACTGGCTGCCCAACCGCTCAGCCATCTCGGTGATGAGCTCGGGACGTTCCAGCGCCGGCGAGTTGATCGAGACCTTGTCAGCGCCGTTGTCGAGGCAGGCGGCGGCCTGATCGACCGTGCGGATGCCACCCGCGACGCAGAACGGGATATCAAGCAAGCGCGCGATGTCGCGGACCCAGCCGTAGTCGAGCGTGCGGCCCTCTGGGCTGGCGGTGATGTCGTAGAAGACCAGTTCGTCGGCACCCTCATCGCGATACCGGGCGGCCAGTTCAGAGGCGTCGCCCATGTCGATATGGCCCTCGAAGCGAACGCCCTTGACCACGCGGCCGTCCTTGACGTCGAGGCAGGGGATGATCCGGCGGGCGGTCATTGGGCGGTCTCGATGGCCTGTGCGACCGTGAAGCGGCCCTCGTAGATCGCGCGACCGGTGATGGCTCCGTCACAGCCGATGTCGGCGCAGGCCTTGAGGTCTTCCAGTGTAGCGACGCCGCCGGACGCTTGAACCTTCAGCTCGGGACGGCGGCGGACGACCTCGGCCAGGAGGTCGAGATTGGGGCCGGTCAGGGCCCCATCGCGGCCGACGTCGGTGACGAGGACGTGGGACAGCGTTCCGGCCGGATAGCGGTCGATCGCGGTCCAGAGATCGAAACCGGCCGACTCGGTCCAGCCCTTGAGCGCGGGTGTCGGCACGCCGTCGTCGCCGACGCGGACGTCGAAGGCCAGCGTCAGGCGCTTGGGTCCGAAGCGGGCGAGCCACTCGGCCACCGCGTCGGGCTGGGTCACCGCCAGAGATCCGACCACAACGCGCGAGACCCCCGCGGTCAGCAGACGCTCGACATCTTCAACCGACCGCACGCCGCCGCCCGACTGGATGTGGGCCAGGTGGGTCGCGGCCAGCCGGCCGATCAGGTCGTGCTGGACGGCACGGCCGCTCTCGGCACCGTCCAGGTCGACGACGTGAACCCATTCAGCACCCTCGCTGGCGAAGGCTGTCAGGCGGGCGACCGGGTCCGGATCGTACTCGGTCACCTGATCGAAGCGGCCGTGCATCAGCCGCACGCACTTGCCGCCGCGCAGGTCGATGGCGGGATAGACGATCATGCGGGCAGCTCGAGGAAGTTCTTCAGAATACATGCGCCGGCCTTGGCCGAGCGCTCGGGGTGGAACTGGCAGCCCCAGCGGTTGCCGCTTCGAACCATGGCGGGAACCTCGGCCCCGTAGTCGGCGCAGACGATGGTCGCGTCGGTATCGGGGCAGACGTAGGAGTGGACGAAATAGGCGTAGTCGCCCTCCGTCACGCCTTCCAGGATCGGGTCGTCATTGAGATTGTGCAGCTTGGACCATCCCATGTGCGGCACCGGCAGGTCGTCGCGCACAGGCATGCGGGTGACGCGGCCGGGGATGAAGCCGAGCATGGTGGCTCCGCCGTTCTCCTCGCTCTCGGCGAATAGCAACTGCTGACCAAGGCACAGGCCGAGCAGCGGGCGGGAAAAGCCCTTGATGATGTCGGTCAGGCCGAGTTCGGCCATGCGGCTCATGGCATAGCCGGCGGCACCGACGCCCGGCAGGACGAGCCGCTCGGCCTCGGCGATCTGTGTCGCGTCGGAGGTCACGACGACGTCGGCACCCAGCCGCTCCAGCGCGAACTGAACCGAGGCCGTATTGCCCGCGCCCAGGTGGACGATGGCGACGGTCACAACACCCCCTTGGTGCTCGGCACGGCGTCGCCCTCGATGCGGATGGCTTGGCGCAGCGCGCGGCCGAAGCCCTTGTAGACGGCCTCGGTCTTGTGGTGGTCGTCGTCGCCCTTAATCGAGATGTGGACGGCAGCACCCAGATGCTCGGCCAGCGAGCGGAAGACGTGGGCGGTCAGGTCGGTGCGGTATTCGCCGATGTAGGGCGTGGAGAAGGTGCCCTCGAAGACCGGGTAGGGGCGGCCGGACAGGTCGATGGCGACGTTGGCCTGGGCCTCGTCCATGGCCAGGACGAAGCCATAGCGGGCGATGCCGCGCCGTTCGCCCAGCGCCTGTTTCAGCGCCTGGCCCAGCGCGATGGCCGAGTCCTCGATGGTGTGGTGCGGGTCGGTATGGAGGTCGCCCTCGCAACTCAGCCGGAGCGAGAAGCCGCCGTGGGCCGCGACCTGTTCCAGCATGTGATCAAAAAAGCCGACGCCGGTCTCGATCTTGATCGGCCCGGCGGTGTCCAGGTCGACAGCGCAGACGATGCGGGTCTCCTTGGTGTCTCGGACGGCCTGGCCCGTGCGGTGGGCGCGGGTCTTGCCGACGGCGAGGCCGAGCGCGGCCAGAAGCCGGTCGTTGACCTCGGGCTTGAGCGACACCGGCAGGCGCAGCCGATCGCCCGACCGGTCGGCGGCGACGCCGAAGCGGGCGAGGTCGGCGAGCGTCGTCTCGATGTCGGAGGGGCGCGCCATCAGAATGGGGCCGACACCGGGCTCGACGACCATGAGGCGGCCGATCTCGCGCACCAGTCGCTCGCGCTCGCGCCGGACGCCAGCGATACGTTCGGCGGTCTCGATCATGCGAGACGGATCAAGCGCCTGCATCGCCAACCGGATCAAGGGCTCGGGCAGGGCATAGAGTTCGACGACCTCGGACAGGCGGGCCAGCGTCTGGGGCTGGGCCAGGGCCGCGCCGACGCGGGCACCCGCCAGACCATAGGCCAGGGACAGGCTGCGCAGGACGACGAGATTGGCGTGGTCGCCGATCAGGGCGGCGGCGGAGGAGGCGTCGGCGAATTCGACCAGGCCCTCGTCCACGACCAGCAGGCCGGGCGACAGGCGGGCGGCCATCTCGGCCACGGCCTCGGGCGAGCCGAGCGCGCGGACGACCGTAGCGACGGTCTCGCCCTCGCCCACGCGATAGATGCGCGACAGGCCGGCATAGGGCTCGGCGTCCGGGGCCTCGACCGAGCTGCCATCGCGGGCGGCGAGGCGCCAGACCAGCTCCAGCCCGTGCGTCAGGCCCCGGACCGGCAGGACGCTGTCTGCGGCGACCCCGTAGATCTGGGCCATGCGCGCGGCGAGAGTGGCGGTGTCGCCGGGATAGCGGTCCAAGCCCTCGGCACCGGCCACCAGCGGAGGGAAGGGGGCGGGGAGGGTCATCGGCTTTCTCCCTCCCCTTCATGGGGAGGGACAGGCGGCGCAGCCGCCAGGGTGGGGTTCGTTAGAACGGATGCGATGCGATTTCGGACCCCACCCGGGCTCCGCTTCGCTTCGCCGTCCCTCCCCATGAAGGGGAGGGAAAGGGCCGCGAGCTCGATCATCCGTCGCTCCTCATGTCCGCCGCCCGAGCGTGGGCCTCCAGCCCTTCCAGCCGGGCCAGGCGCGCGGCGATCGGGCCGAGCGCTGCCGCGCCTTCCCGGGTCACGGTCTGGACCGACATGGACGTCATGAAGCTGGCCGTGGTGATGCCACCCAGCGTACGCGCTCCGCCGTCGGTCGGCAGGACGTGGCTGGGGCCGGCGGCGTAGTCGCCCAGAGTCTCGGCGGCGAACCGGCCGACGAAGATGGCGCCCGCTGCGCGGATGGCAGGCAGCATCGCCTCGGGCTCCTCGACCTGCAGCGCCAGGTGTTCGGGGCCGTAGAGGTTGATCACCTCGCAGGCCGTCTCCTCGTCGCGGACCAGGATGGCGCGGGCTTCGTTCAGGCTGGCGCGGGCGATGGCCTCGCGCGGCAGGGTCGCGACCTGCCGTTCTACCTCGGTCAGGATGTAGTCGAGGTTGGCGCGACTGGTGGAGACCAGGATCACCTGGGCGTCGGCGTCATGCTCGGCCTGGCTCAGCAGGTCGGCGGCGGCGATCTCGGGCGCAGCGTCACGGTCGACCACGACCATCAGCTCCGACGGGCCGGCGGGCATGTCGGCCGACGGGCCGCCGGGCAAGGACGAAGCAAAGCGCTTGGCCTCGGCCACATAGGCGTTGCCGGGTCCGAACAGCTTGTCGCAACGCGGGATGTCGCCGTCCGGCAGGGAGACACCAAAGGTCAGGGCAGCGATCGCCTGGGCCCCGCCGACGAGCCAGATCGCATCCAGGCCGGCCTCGGCTGCAGCCAGGATCATCGCCGGGTGGACCGAGCCATCCTTCGCCGGCGGGGTGACGGCGACGCGCTCCGACACCCCTGCGACCCCTGCCGGGATCGCCAGCATCAGCAGCGACGAGAACAAGGGGGCTGTGCCGCCGGGCACATAGAGGCCAGCGGCGCCGATGGGGCGCCAGACGATCCTCGACGTCACACCGGGCGTGGTCTCGATCAGGGCTGAGTCCTCGGGGATCGTCGCCTCGTGAAAGACGCGGACGTTGTCGGCGGCGACGCGGATGGCGCGAACATCGGCGGGCGGCAGGGCCTGACGCGCCTCGGCGACCACGGCCTCGGTGATGGCGATGCGACGGGGCGCGTGGCCGTCCAGCTTGACCGCCCAGTCCGCCACGGCCTGACCGCCGCGCGCCTCGACGTCGTCGAAGATGGCGCGCACGACGTCGGTGACCTGAGCCTCGGAGCGGCGCGCGGGACGGGCCAGCGCCGCGCGCTTGCCTTCAGCGTCCAGCGAGGCCCAGTCGATGCGCTTCACATCCAGCGTGGTCATCACATCATCTTCTCGATGGGGAGCACCAGGATAGCCGAGGCACCGGCGGCCTTGAGCTTCTCCAGCGTCTCCCAGAACACGGCTTCCTGGCACACGGCGTGGACGGCCACGGCGTCGTCGCGGCCCATCAGGGGCATGACGGTGGGCGCGCCTGCACCCGGCAGGATGGCGGTGATCTCATCCAGCGCCGACCGGGGCGCGTTCAGCATGACGTATTTGGCACCCTGCGAGGACACCACGCCGGCCATTCGCTCGATGATGGAGTCCAGCAGGTGCGCCAGTTGGGGTTCCGGCGCGACGGGGGACTGGATCAGGACAGCCTGGCTCTCGAACACGGTTTCGCGGGCGACCAGCCCGTTGGCTTCCAGCGTCGCCCCGGTCGAGACCAGATCACAGATCGCCGAGGCCAGCTTCAGACGCGGGGCCACCTCGACCGCGCCGCGCATGGTGACGATATCGGCCTTGATGCCCTGTCCATCGAGATAGCGACGCAGGATCCTGGGATAGGAGGTGGCGATGCGGCGACCCTCGAGCGTCGCCGGTCCATCCCAGGTCAGCGTCGGCGGGGCGGCCAGCTTCAGCGTGCACTTGCCGAAGCCCAGCGGCATGATGATCGACGCGTTGGCCCCACCATTCTTGCCTTCTTCCAGCACATTCTCGCCGACGATACCCAGGTCGCACACGCCGTCAGCGACGAAGGTGGGGATGTCGTCGTCGCGCACGCGCAGCAGGTCGATGGGATAGTTCTCGACCTTGTAGAGCAGGTCGTTGGCGCCCTTGACGACGCGCAGGCCGGCGTCCCGGACCAGGTCCAGGCTGCGGTCGGCCAGACGGCCGGATTTCTGAACGGCGATGCGAAGTCGCCCCTCTACGGTACTCATGACTTGGGACTCAGTTCTTGGGGTGCAGACGGTCCAGCACCAGGCGATAGCCCTGATGCGGCATCTCTTTCAGGAAGCGCGCGACGCGCACGACGGTCGTGGGGCTGGCCCCCGCCTCGCAGGCAATCTCGCGGTATGACCGCCCGCCCTGATCGAGCAGGCGGGCGACGGCCCAGCGTTCGGCGAAGGCGCGGACCTCGGCCGGGGTGCAGAGGTCCGTCAGGAAAGCGTCCGCCTCGGCGCGGGTTCTCAGCGTCAGAAACGCGTCGAGCAGCGCTGCGCGGTCATCGTCAGCGCGGCTCGGGCCAGGAGGGGACAGGGTCTCGGACATTTGCGCGTTCCACTATGCTGTAACAGTGGAACGGTCAAGCGCGGCGGATGTCGCAGCGCAACAAAACGGTTGCACATCGTCCGTGGTCCGGTCCACGCTGGCTTTTCTCAGTGACAGGAGCGACCGTCACGTTCGACGAGATGTCAGGCACGCCCGGATCGGGGACGGTCCGAAAGAGCTACCGGACGCTCGCCCGGTGGCTGGAAACTGCGCCGCCCGACCTGCTGCAGGCCCGGTCCCGTCAGGCCGAACTGTTCTTCCGCCGGATGGGGGTGACCTTCGCCGTCTATGGCGACGTCGAGTCCAACGAACGCCTGATCCCGTTTGACGTCGTGCCCCGCATCATCGGCGCTGCCGAATGGGACCAGTTGGAGAAGGGATTGAGGCAGCGCGTCTCGGTCCTGAACGCCTTTCTCAAGGACATTTACGGTCCCCAGGAATGCATCAAGGCGGGCATCGTCCCGGCCGACCTGATCCTGACCAATCCGCACTACCGGCCCGAAATGCAGGGCCGGCGGCCACCCGGCGATATCTGGACCCACATCTGTGGCGTCGACCTGGTCCGGACCGGCGAGGACGGCTTCCTGGTTCTGGAGGACAACTGCCGGACCCCCTCGGGTGTCTCCTACATGCTGGAGAACCGCGAGATGATGATGCGGCTGTTCCCGGACCTGTTCGCCGAGCACCGCATCCGTCCGGTCGAAACCTACACCGACATGCTGCTGGCCAGCTTGCGGGCCTCGGCCCCGGAGCAAGCCGGAGCCGATCCGACGATCGTGGTCCTGACGCCGGGGCCGTTCAACTCTGCCTACTATGAGCACAGCTTCCTGGCCGACAAGCTGGGGGTCGAGCTGGTCGAGGGGCGGGACCTGTTCGTCAACGACGACATCGTCTTCATGCGAACGACCGAGGGACCCAAGCGGGTCGACGTCGTCTATCGCCGGGTCGACGATGACTGGCTGGACCCCCTGACCTTCCGGCCGGATTCGACCGTCGGCGTGCCGGGGATCATGGCGGCCTATGCAGCGGGCAACGTGACGCTCGCCAATGCGGTGGGGACAGGCGTGGCCGATGACAAGGCGGTCTACACCTACATGCCCGAGATCATCCGCTTCTTCTCTGGTGGCGACCCGATCCTGGGCAATGTGCCGACCTGGCGCTGTCGCGAGCCGGCCGCCCTGAAGGAGGTGCTCGACAAGCTGCCGGAACTGGTCGTCAAGGAAGTCGGCGGATCGGGCGGTTACGGCATGCTGGTTGGACCGGCCTCGACCAAGGCCGAGATCGAGGACTTCCGCGCCAAGCTGATCGCCGATCCGGACGACTTCATCGCCCAGCCGACGCTGTCGCTGTCCACCGCCCCGACCCTGTGCGGGACCGAGCTGCAGTCGCGTCACGTCGACCTGCGCCCCTTCGTCCTGTCCAGCCCCGCGGGCGTGCGGGTGGCCCCCGGCGGCCTGACGCGGGTGGCGCTGAAAGCCGGGTCGCTGGTGGTCAACTCCAGCCAGGGCGGCGGGACCAAGGACACCTGGGTGCTGGATGATTGATGCGATCGAAATCCTCCCCCGTTGGGGGAGGGGGACCGCGAAGCGGTGGAGGTGGCCCGCCACGAATGACGGCATACGCGTCGGGCCCCCTCCGTCGCTACGCTTCGCTTCGCGCCACCTCCCCCAACGGGGGAGGATCTAGATGCTGAGCCGCACTGCAGAGAGTCTGTACTGGACCGGCCGCTACATGGAGCGGGCCGATTTCCTTGCGCGGATCCTCGAGGCCGCAGTCCGGCTGGCGGCCCTGCCGGCTCGGGACGGGGCGGCGGCGACGGCGTGGGCCAGTGCCATCGCTTCGGCGGGTGTCTCCAGAGCCTTCGCTGCGTCGGCGCGCACGCCGTCGGAAAAGTCGGTGCGCGAGTATCTGGCCTTCGCCCCGGACAATCCCAGTTCCATCCGCGCCTGCATCAACGCAGCCCGCACCAATGCCCGTTCAGTGCGCACAGCGCTGACCATCGAGCTGTGGGAGTCGATCAACGGGGCCTGGAACGGCCTGAACGACTTTGGCGAGCCGACCAAGCGTGATGACTTTGTGCGGTTTCTGGAGTGGGTGAAGGGGGTTTCGCTCGCGGTCGAGGGGGCGTCCTCGCGGACGATGCTGAGGAACGACGCCTACTGGTTCCTCCGGCTGGGCGGCGCGATCGAGAGAGCGGACAACACGGCCCGCCTGCTGGACGTGAAGTATCACCTGCTGCTGCCGGCCGGAGAGCGGGTGGGCGGACAGCTGGATTACTTCCAGTGGACGACGCTGCTGCGCGAAGTCTCGGCGCTGACTGCCTACCGCTGGGTCTATCGTGAGAGCGTGCGGCCCTGGCTGGTGGCGGATCTGCTGGTGCTCAATCGCCAGATGCCGCGGTCCCTGGCCAGCTGCCAGGCCATGATCGTCAGCTATCTCGAGCGTCTCGCGGCGGACTACGGGCGACGCGGTCCCGCTCAGAGGCTGGCTTCGGCCCGCCTGACCCAGTTCAACGAAGCCAGGATCGAGGACATCTTCCAGTCGGGACTGCACGAATACATTCTGGCATTTCTGAGCGAGAACAACGGCCTGGCCAGCGCCATCCACGACCAGTATCTGGTGTAGGTGGGCCATGCGGATCCGGATCGACCACGAGACGCGCTACGCCTACGCCCGCCCGGCGCGGTTCATCGTTCAGGTTCTGCGCCTGACACCGCGCTCGACCGAGGGCCAGCAGGTCCGGGACTGGCGCATTGAAACCGACGTCGACGCGCGGCTGCGGCGGTCCGAGGACGCCTTCGGCAACATCGTGCACTCGCTCTACACCGAGCGTCCGACGGACGTTCTGACGGTGCGCGTTACCGGCGAGGTGGCCACCGTCGACACGGGCGGCGTGCTCAGGGGTTTCCCCGAACGCCTGTCTCCCTTGGTTTTCCTGCGGGACACGCCCCTGACCCAGGCGGACGCGGGATTGCGCGACCTGGCTGCTCGGGTGGAGCAGGGCGACCCCCTGACAAGGCTCCATGGCCTGATGCGCCTCATCCACGGCGAAGTTGCCTTCATGGTGGGAGCGACGACCCCCGACCATACCGCCGCCGACGCCTGGGCCCAGAAGCAGGGCGTCTGTCAGGATCATGCCCAGATCTTCATCGCCTGTGCCCGAAGGCTGGGCATCCCCGCGCGCTACGTCTCGGGGCATCTTCATCGGCGCGACGGTGTGATCGACCAGGACGCAGCCCACGCCTGGGCAGAGGCCCACGTCGAGGGCCTTGGCTGGGTCGGTTTCGATCCGGCCAACGGTGTTTGCCCCACTGAGCACTATGTCCGGGTCGCCTGCGGTCTGGATGCGCTGGGGGCCACCCCGATCCGGGGAACCAGCTATGGCGGCGGTGGCGAGCGCATGACGGTGGCGCTTCGTGTGCGTCACATGCAACAGACCCAGCAACAACAGCAGCGGCAGGGTTGGTCATGAACACGCCGGGGGGTGTCCGTTCATACGAATCTGCTAGCGTCGGCCTTCAATTTGCGCGGGATGCCGGGGTTCGACCCGGCCGTTTCAGATGACCTATTGCGTCGGCATGCTGGTGAACGAGGGTCTGGCGATGATCGCCGACACCCGCACGAACGCCGGCGTGGACAACATTTCGTCCTACAAGAAGCTGCACGTGACCGAGGTTCGGGATGACCGGGTGATCGCCATCGCCACGGCGGGCAATCTGTCGGTGACACAAACGGCTCTGGCCATGCTGGCTGAGGGCGTTCGCATGCCGGGCCACGATGTGCCCGAAACCCTGGAGACGGCCCCGACGCTGTTTCGCGCGGCCCAGTTGGTCGGCTACTGCCTGAATTCCGTGCGCCAGGACCTTCTGCCGACGGTCGAGGCCGAGTCGTTGAAGATCACCGCCTCGATGCTGCTCGGCGGCCAGGTCAAGGGCGGCAAGATGGGGCTCTATCTCATCTATGCCCAGGGCAATTTCATCGAATGCGGCACCGATACGCCGTATCTGCAGATCGGCGAGCTCAAGTATGGCAAGCCGATTCTGGACCGCGCCCTGCGCCCGGACACGCCGATGTCGGAGGCGGTGAAGCTGGGGCTGATCAGCTTCGATTCCACCATTCGCTCAAACATCGCCGTGGGCCCGCCGTTCGACATGATCGTGGTGCCCCGCGACGGGCTGGCCGGCCAGCAGCGGCGGATCGAAGCGGACGATCCCTACTTCAAGGATCTGGGCCGGCGCTGGTCCGAGGCCCTGGCGCAGGCTCATCGCAACATGCCTGCGCCGCCGTGGATGGAGCCCGCGCGTCCCTCCATCGCAGCCGTCGGCTAGATCACCGCGGTCCGAACGGGACCACCTTGTTGTTGCGATCGTGGGCGATATCAGCAGTGCCGAGGTAGGGGATACCCGACCGCTCGCACCAGTGCTGGACGATCTGCTCCGCCGTCAGGCCGAAGTCGGGTTCATTGGGCGTCACATCGGTGAAGCGACCGGCCCGGATACCCGCCACCCGTCGGATCGAGGGCTGGCTGGTCAGATGGAACATCATCCGGTCGATGCGATAGGCGGCCTCCGACACATCCTCCAGCATCAGGACGTGGCCGGTCAGGTCGGGCTCCAGCGGCGTGCCCAGCAATTGGTCCAGCACCGTCAGGTTGAAGGCGACAGCGGGACGGGCGTCGTCGGCCAACGACGGCTCCAGACCCTCGCTCACGCCTTTCCTCAGCCAGTTCAGCGAGCGAAACCCGGTCGGGTCGTTGCGCACCCCGTCCGACGCCATCGGCCCATGGGCGACGGAAAAGCCGGCCTTGTAGAGGATGGCCAGCATGGATCCGACGTCGGAATAGCCAATGTAGCGTTTCGTCCGGGCCACCTCGGTCAGGCGCGGCATGACGGCCTCGGCGATGCGACAGGAGCCGTATCCGCCGCGCGCGAACCAGATGTGATCGATGCGCGGATCGTTGGCGAACTCGACGAAAGCGTCCGCCCGCTCCTGATCCGTGCCGGCGAAATGGCCGGACTTGCCGAAGCTGTTCGGGTGGATGGTGCAGGTCACCTCGCTGGTCGGGAACTGAAGGGCGAACCAGGCGTGGATGGCCTCGGCCCGCTCTCGGGCGAAGCGGGAGGAGACAGCGACGATGCCGATCTTCATTCCGGGCGTCCGATCATCCAGCGTGGCCTTCCCCGCGCCGCGTGCTAGTCACGCAAGTCTTCCGCGACACTCCGCATTCCGCCGCCAAGATCAAGATGACGCCAGAAAAGCCTTCCTATTTCTTCTGCGGCGTTGGCGGCTCGGGAATGCTGCCGCTCGCCATGATCGTCCAGGCGCGCGGCGCCTCGGTCGAGGGCTCGGACCGGTCTCTGGATCAGGGCCGCACGCCCGAGAAGTTCGACTGGCTGAGGGCGCACGGAGTGGTGCTTCACCCCCAGGACGGATCCGGTGTGCGGGCCGAGCACACGGTGGTGGCGACCGGTGCGGTCGAGGACACGGTGCCGGACATCGGCGCGGCGCGGCGGGTCGGCGCGCCCATCGTCACCCGGCCGGAGCTGCTGAGCCAGATCTTCAACGCGGCCCCGACCTCGGTCGGTGTGGCGGGGACCAGCGGCAAGTCGACCATCACCGGCATGATCGCGTGGATCCTGCATCAAGCCCTCCGCGCTCCGACCGTCATGAACGGGGCGGTGATGAGAAACTTCGCCGATGCCGACCATCCCTTCGCCAGCGCCCTGATCGGCGGGCCAGACCTGTTCGTGGCCGAGGTGGACGAAAGCGACGGCTCCATCGCCCGCTACGACCCGACGGTGGCTGTGGTGTCCAACATCTCGCTGGATCACAAGTCGATGGAGGAGCTGCGCGAGCTGTTCGGCGGCTTCACCGGCCGGGCACGTACGGCGGTGCTGAACCTCGACAACCCCGAGACAGCGGCACTCGCCCAGTCGATGGTCGCACAGGGTCGCGGCGAGGCAGTGGTGACCTTCGCGCTCGGGAACAGCGAGGCGGACCTGTCGGGGCACGATCTGGCACCGCTGCCGGCGGGCATGACGTTTGCCCTGACGGACCGGGCGACCGGGCGCACCCATGCGGTCACGCTGAACGTGCCCGGCGCGCACAATGTAGCCAATGCGTTGGCGGCCATCGGAGCAGTCCGGGCGCTTGGAGTTGATGTCGAAGCGGCGGTCGAGGCGCTTGAGACCTTCGCCGGTATCCGACGCCGGATGGAGGTCGTGGGCACGGCCAACGGCATCACCGTCATCGACGACTTCGCCCACAACCCCGACAAGATCTCGGCCACGCTGAAGACGCTGCATGCTTTCGAGGGGCGGCTGCTGATCCTGTTCCAGCCCCACGGCTTCGGGCCGCTCAAGCTGATGAAGACCGAGTTCATCGAGACCTTCGTGGGTCTGATGCAGGCTGACGACGTTCTTCTGATGCCCGAGCCCGTCTACTACGGCGGCACGACCGACCGCAGCGTCGGCTCGCAAGACATCGCGGCGGGCGTGCGGGCGGCGGGGCGCATGGCCGAGGCGCTCGCGGACCGCGCATCGTGCGGCGACCGGATCGTGGAGATCGCGCGGCCCGGCGACCGGATCATCGTCATGGGTGCCAGGGACGACACCCTGTCGCAGTTCGCGGCGGAGCTTGTTTCGCGTCTGGGCGCTAAAGCCCAGGCATGATCCAGGACACACCCGCCGACCTCCCCGACATCGTCGTCACCGCCGCCCGCCTGCCGCCGGCAGCCAGCGAGGCCGCCTTCAGCGTCGTGCGCATTGGCGAGGAGCGTCTGTCGCGCGAGACGCGGCTGGACGAGGCCCTGAGGTCCGTCCCGGCTGTCAGCCTGTTCCGCCGGACCTCGAGCCTGGCCGCCAACCCGACGACCCAGGGCATTTCGCTCCGGGCCATCGCGCCGTCGGGGGCGGGTCGGACGCTGGTGACGCTGGACGGGGTCCCGCTGAACGATCCCTTCGGCGGCTGGGTGATCTGGAGTCAGGTCCCGACGGAGAGCCTGTCCGGGCTGGACGTTGTGCGTGGCGCTGGGGCCGGACCGTATGGCGCGGGGGCCCTGACCGGCGTGATCGGGCTGCGTGAACGCGACAGCTCCGGTGGTGCCCTGGAGCTGTCTGGCGGAGAGCTCGGCGGCCAGCGTATGGGCGCGGCGACCACACTCACGGCAGGCCGGTTCAGCCTGACCGGGGCCCTCCAGCGCGAGGTGAGCGACGGCTACACGCCCGTCCGCGGGGCTGCGGCCGGTGCGGTCGACACGCCGCTTGATCTGGAAACTCAGTCGGGGTCGCTCCGCCTTGATGCCTCTTTGGCGGTAGACGTGGCCCTGTCGTTGCGGGCCTCCGCCTACGACGAGGAACGCGGGTCGGGCCTCCTCGGTGCCCGGTCGAGCGCGAGCGGCGAGAGCTATTCGGCGACGGTGTCGCGCGCGCCCAATACCGACCGGCTGGGTTGGCGGGCGCAGCTGTGGCGTCGCACCAGCGACCTTGCCAACACCTCGGTCGCTGTCGCGGCGGGTCGGGGATCGACGACGCCGGCCAACGACCAGTTCGCCACTCCGGCGGAGGGCTGGGGCTGGAACGTCGCTGTGCGCCGCACGGCAGTCGCCGTCGGCACCGGACAGCTGGAATGGGAAGTCGGCGCCGACGCACGCTTCAACGAGGGCGAGACGCGAGAGCGGTTCCGCTTCATGGGCGGTGCCTTCACACGCGACCGTATCGCCGGCGGCGAGACCTCGGTGGTCGGGGCCTATGGCGAGGCCTCGTGGACGGGCGGCCCCTGGCTGGTTGCCGGGGGTTTGCGGATCGACGGCTGGGAGAACGCGGCCGGGCGGCGGCTCGAGCGCGACAGGGCGACCGGCCTGGCGACGCTGAACGAGACCGACCCCGACCGCTCGGGCGAAGTGATCTCGGCCCGGCTTGCGGCGCGGCGCGACCTGGGCCGCGGGTGGGCCGGCCGCGCGGCGGCCTATTCCGGTTTCCGGCCTGCGACCCTGAACGAGCTGCACCGCCCGTTCCGCGTCGGCAACGACCTGACCGAGGCCAACGCCGCGCTGGTGCCGGAGACTCTGCAGGGCGTCGAGGTCGGTCTGTCCTGGAACGACGACGCGACCGAGGTGCAAGCTACCGTGTTCTGGAACCGGCTGGACGACGCCATCATCAATGTGACCCTCGGCGTCGGTCCGGCGACCTTTCCGCGCGCTGGCTTTGTCCCGGCCGGTGGCGTCCTGCGTCAGCGCCAGAACGCGGGGACTATCAAGGCCGCCGGACTGGAAGCCTCCGTCACCCACCGCATCGACGATCGCCTGAGCCTCGACGCCGCCGTCTCCCTGACCGAGGCCGAAGTCGACGGGGGCTTGGCCGCTCCGCAACTGACAGGCCTGCGCCCGGCCCAGGCTCCAGAAATCAGCGCTTCGGCAGGCTCGGTCTGGCGGGCGACGGATCGGCTCACGCTTGTCGGCCGTGTCCGCTACGAGGGCGCTCGCTTCGATGATGATCTGAACAGCCGGACGCTGGACGAGGCAGTCACGCTCGACGCCCGGGCGGAATGGATGGTGCGCGACGGCGTCATCGCCTTCGTCGCCGCCGACAATCTGCTCGACGCCGAGGTCGAGGTGTCGGAGACCGGTGACGGCGTCGAAGGCTTCGGCCCGCCCCGCGTGGTGCGCGCCGGACTGTCGCTGCGCTGGTGACGCCCGCGCCCGCGCCCGCTAAACCGCCCGTCACGGGAGATCAGACATGACGCGAAACAGCGCACAGTACCTGACCGGCTTCGGCAACCACTTCGCCACGGAAGCCATCAAGGGCGCCCTGCCGGTCGGCCGCAACTCGCCGCAGAAGACGCCGATGGGCCTCTATGCCGAGCAACTGTCCGGCACGGCCTTCACCGCCCCGCGCAGCGAGAACCGCCGAAGCTGGCTCTATCGCCTGCGCCCCAGCGCCCAGCATCCGGCGTATCGGCCGTTCGATCAGGGCCGCGTCCGGTCGGGCCCGTTCAACGACGCCCCACCCAGCCCGAACCGCATGCGCTGGGACCCCCTGCCTCTGCCCGAGGCACCGACCGACTGGGTCGAAGGCTTGGTGACCTATGGCGGCAATGGCGATCCCGAGACCCAGGGCGGAACGGGCATCCACCTGTATGCCGCCAACCGGTCGATGATCGACCGCGTCTTCTACTGCGCCGATGGCGAGCTGCTGATCGTGCCGCAACTGGGTGAGCACGTCTTCGTCACCGAGTTCGGACGCATCGAGGCATTGGCCGGCCACATCGTCGTCATCCCGCGCGGCGTGCGCTTCCGCGTCGAATGCGACGGCCCAATCCGGGGCTATGTCTGCGAGAACTATGGCGCGGCCTTCCGCCTGCCGGACCTCGGTCCGATCGGCTCGAACGGCCTGGCCAATCCTCGCGATTTCGAGACGCCGGTCGCGGCCTTCGAGGACGTGGCCCGCCCCACCGAGTGCATCCAGAAGTTCGCCGGTCGACTGTGGGTCACGACCTTCCAGCACAGCCCGCTGGATGTCGTCGCCTGGCACGGCAACAACGCGCCCTATCGCTACGACACGGCCCGGTTCAACACCATCGGCACGGTCAGCTTCGACCATCCGGACCCGTCGATTTTCACAGTCCTGACCAGTCCGTCGGATACGCCGGGCACGGCCAACTGCGATTTCGTCATCTTCCCGCCGCGCTGGATGGTCGCCGAGGACACCTTCCGCCCGCCCTGGTTCCACAGGAACGTCATGAGCGAGTTCATGGGCCTGGTCACCGGGGCCTACGACGCCAAGGAGGGGGGCTTTGCGCCTGGCGGTGCGTCTCTGCACAACTGCATGAGCGGACACGGCCCGGATCAGGCGTCCTATGACAAGGCGGTGGCGGCGGACCTGAAACCCGTTAAGCTCGACCACACCCTGGCCTTCATGTTCGAGACCCGGTGGCCGATCCGCACCACGGAATGGGCCCAAACCAGCCCGACCATGCAGCTGGACTACGATGACGTCTGGACTGGCTTCGCCAAGGGCGATGTCTGCCGTTGAGAAGGGACTTTGCATGCGCCTCCTGATCGCCACCAGCCTGGCCGTCTGCGCCCTTCTGGCCGGCAGTTGCGCGCCGAACGTGCCGGACGAGGCCGACCTGCCGCCGATGGCCCGCGCCGACCACGACCTGGCCCAGGTGTGCGAGGAAGACGGTGGCGAACTGATGCGCGTTGGCCGGTTGCAGACCGAACGGTGTGTCATTCCCTTTTCGGACGCCAACAAGCCGTGCCGCGACGGTGACGACTGCCTTGGCGACTGTCGCGCCCGGGAAGCCGGGCCGAATGCTGGAAGCAATCTGACTGGCGTATGCGCCCCCAACGACCTGCCCTTCGGCTGCAACACGCCGATCGAGGATGGTCGCGCGCAGCCGACCCTGTGCGTCGACTGATCCCCGCATCCGCATGAGCCAGCCCTTCGTTCCTGTGACATGAGCCTGTCCGAGATCGCCCTGCTGCTGGGGCTGAACCTTCTGCTGATCACGGTCGTCATGACCCTGCTGACCCGTCTGGCGGTGCGGTGGGGCGACGTCAGCTTCATCGACGGCGTCTGGCCCCTGGGCATGCTGCTGCTGGCACTGGTGACCTTTCCCCGGACCGACGGCGATCCCGTCAGGAAGGGGCTTATCCTGTGGCTGGTCGCCATCTGGGCCATCCGCCTGGGGTGGCACCTGCTGAAGCGCTGGCGCGAGCACGGGGCGGATCGCCGCTACACCGCCATCCTTGACGATCAGGCACAGAAAGGATGGAGCTTCCGCAGGACCGCCTTTCTCTTCGTCTTCTTGCCGCAGGGCGGGCTGGCCTGGCTGAATAGCCTGCCGGCCCAGCTGGGTCAGGTGGCGTACAGCCCTCCGATCGGCTGGATCGGCTGGACAGGCGCGGTCATCGTGGTGATCGGGATCGCCTTCGAAAGCATCGGCGATGCCCAGCTGGCGGCCTTCCGCAAGGACCCTGCCAACCGGGGCAAGGTGCTGGACACCGGTCTGTGGCGCTACACGCGGCACCCGAACTACTTCGGCGATGCCTGTGTCTGGTGGGGTCTGTGGCTGATCGCGGCCGAGACGGGCTGGATCGGCATAGCCTCGATCGTGGGGCCCATCTTCCTGACCTACACCCTGACCAAATGGTCCGGCATCGGCATCACGGAAAAGGCCATCCGCAAGTCTCGACCGGAGTACGAGGACTACATCCGGCGCACGAGCGCCTTTATCCCCTGGCCGCCCAAACGCGGCTGAGCCTTACCGCCGATAGGTGACTTCGCAGCCTGCGGCCGCCGCTGCCGGCAGCGCACCCGGCTTCTCGATGCGCACCTTCACGCCCCGGACGCGAGGGTCGAGCAGGCAGTCCAGCGCCAGCCGCTCCGCGAAGGTCTCCACCAGGCCGACATGGCCCTCCGTGACAATGCGCTGGCAGGCCTCGGCCACGGTTTCGTAGTTGATCGTGTCTGACAGGCCGTGGACCTCGACTGGTCCGAGGTCGAGCGTGACATCGATCACCAGGGGCTGCAGCCGGCCATGCTCGTGGTCGTAGACCCCGATGCCGGCCTGAACTTCCAGACCGCGGACGAAAACCGTCAGGCCTTCCAGGCGGGCTCGGGGCTGGGGCGCAGGAACGGCGGCGAGGGTCACGTCAGGGCTCCGGCGCTCAGTCATCGGCGGGAATGTCGGGCGTCTGCCACGCCAGATGCTGGCCGCCGTCCACGGCGATCATCTGTCCGGTCACCGAGCGCGCGTCAACGAGATAGAGCACGGCGGCGGCGATGTCGTCCGGCCCCGCGCCATGGCCGAGGGGAACGGAGGCGGCTTCGGCGGCGAAGTCCTCGTCAGACTGGTGGATGGACTTCAGCGTGGGGCCGGGACCCACACCATTGACCCGGATCCGGGGCGCCAGCGCCTGGGCCATGGTGCGGGTGGCCCACCACAGACCGTTGCGGGACAGGGCATAGGACACGAAGCGCGGGTCGGGCTTCAGCACCCTCTGGTCCAGCAGGTTGACCACCGCCGACCCGTTGGGTGCCTGAGCCGCGAACGCCTCCATCAGGACGAGGGGCGCGCGGAGATTGGTCTCCATATGCTTGTCCCAGCTTTCGCGGGACAGGTCGCCGACCCGGTCATCCTCGAAGACCGAGGCGTTGTTGACCAGGACGGTCAGCGGACCAAGCTCTGCGGCGGCAGCCGGGACCAGCGAGCGGACCTCGCCTTCCTTTGCCAGGTCGGCACAGAGCACAGTCGCGCGACGGCCCAGGGCACGGACGTCAGCCGCCAGCGCTTCTGCATCCTCGCGCGAGGCGCGGTGGTGAATGGCGATGTCATGGCCGCGCCTTGCCAGCGCCAGCACGATGGCGCGACCGATGCGACGCGAACCGCCCGTGACGAGGGCGGCGCCCAGAGAGGGTTCAGTCAATCCGGCCGAACTCGAGCGCGTTGATGGCGGCGAGAACGACGACGAAACCAATGATGATGCCGAGAGCCAGCATGGGATGCTCCTGTTCGCCGGACGCCATAGAATGCGCCGACCCGCGCATCAAGCGTGCAACGCACCCGGACGATCCATGAGCGACTTCCCCGTCACCGTCTTTCACAACCCCGCCTGCGGCACCTCGCGCAATGTTCTGGCCGCCATACGGCAGGCGGGGCGGGAGCCTGAGGTGGTTGAATACCTCAAGACCGGCTGGACCGAGGCCCGGCTGCGCGACCTCCTGACGCGGATGGGCGAGGGGCCCCGTGCCATCCTCCGCGAAAAGGGAACGCCCGCAGCAGAGCTCGGCCTGCTGGACGCGGGTGTATCGGACGACGCCCTCATCGACGCGATGATCGCCCACCCCATCCTGGTCAACCGGCCGATCGTTCAGACCCCGCTGGGCGTGGTTCTGGCGCGGCCTTCAGAGCGCGTCTTCGACGTGCTGGACGTGCGGCCGGACAGCTTCGTCAAGGAAGACGGCGAGGTCGTTCGCCCGTGATCCCGCTATCGCCCGGCGACATGGCTGTGGCAGCGTGAGCCGATGAACTGGCGCGTTCGAATCGAGCCCTTCACCCGGCCGCTGTTCTTTGCCGTGTCCCGGGCCAGCCGGGGCATGACCCTCGGCGTGCGCGCGGTCGCGGTCGACGGCGAGGGCCGCGTCATGCTGGTGCGCCACACCTATCTGGAGGGCTGGTGGCTGCCCGGTGGCGGAGTGGATCGGGGCGAGGCCACCGGCGATGCGGCCGCGCGTGAGCTGTTCGAGGAGACGGGCCTTAAGGCGACCGCGCCGGGTCGACTGCTGTCCGTCCATTCCAATGAACGGTTTTTCCCCGGCGACCATGTGCTGGTCTATCGCTTCGACGCCTTCGAGGTCGGGGAACTGACCCATCGGGGAGAGATCGCAGAGGCCCGGTGGTTCGACCCTCGCCAGTTGCCGGCCGACGCTCATCGATCGACCCGCGCGCGCTTGGGCGAAATCTTCGGTGGCGCGCCCGTCGATCCGCTCTGGTAGGGAAAGCCGATGAACCTCGGACCCTGGATCGCCATGATCGCCGTCGTGCTTGCCGGCGGCGCCACCGCCCTGCAGGCCCCGACGAACGCCAAGCTGGCCGGGGCCGTCGCCGGCCCTGTGAATGCCGCCTTCGTTTCCTTCGCGGTGGGCACGGCGGCGCTGGGGATTGTCGCCGCCTTCCTGCACGCGCGCCCGGACATGGCTGCGGTCAAGGGTCTGCCTGCCTATGCCTGGATCGGCGGGCTCTATGGCGCGGTCTTCGTCGTGGCGGCGGCCTGGGCGGTCCCCCGGCTGGGCGTGGCCACGACCATCACCCTGATGGTCGCAGGACAGCTGTTGATCAGCCTGGTGCTGGATCACTTTGGCGCGCTGGGCGTGCCGCGCGCCCCGATCAGCCTGACGCGGGTTGCAGGCGTGGCTCTTGTCATCTCGGGCGTGGTGCTGGTTCGGCGGGGCTGAGACCATGTCCGCTCCCCTCCCTGACGCTGGCCGGAACTGGGTCGACGCCCGCGCGCCCGAGGCGTGGAAGCCCTGGCTGAAGCTCGGCCGGTTCGACCGGCCGGTCGGTATCTGGCTGCTGCTGCTGCCGGGATGGCAGGGCATCGCCCTGGCGCTCGGCCAAAATCGGGCCGCGCCCGATCCCTACGATCTGTGGCTGTTCACTGCCTTCGCGATCGGGGCCTGCCTCATGCGGGCGGCGGGTTGCGCCTTCAACGACATCGTCGACCGCGATATCGACCGACAGGTTGCGCGCACGGCCGGCCGACCTGTGGCGTCTGGTCAGATCAGCGTGAAACAGGCGTGGGTCTTCATCGTCACCTGCAGCCTGGTGGCCTTCCTGATCCTCCTCACCCTGGGCCCGACCGCGATCCTTCTGGGCTTCGGCTCCCTTGCTCTGGTCGCGGCCTACCCCTTCATGAAGCGGATCACCTGGTGGCCTCAGGCCTGGCTGGGCATGACCTTCAACTGGGGCGCGCTCATGGGGTTCGCCGCGGTGACGGGAGAGGTGACCCCTGCTGCTGTCCTGCTGTGGCTGGGCGGGGTGTTCTGGACGCTGGGTTACGACACCATCTACGCGCTTCAGGACATCGAGGACGACGCCCTCGTCGGGGTGAAATCCACGGCGCGGCGGCTTGGCTCGGGCGTTCGGACGGGTGTGGCCGTATTCTTTGGCGCAGCCGTCCTTTGCGCCGGATTGGCAGGGGTCGCAGCCGGGTTGTGGCTGCCGTTCTTCCTTGGTCTCGCAGCCTGCGCCCTTCACCTCGCCTGGCAGGTCTGGCGTCTGCGGCCTGACGACGGCGCTCTGGCGCTGCGGTTGTTCAAGTCGAACCGGGATGCGGGTCTGATCCTGCTGGCGGCCATCGCGGCGGGTGCGCTATCGGTATCGTTCTGAACGGAGGCTCCTCGTCATGATCGCCCGTCCTCATCTGGTGGCCGTTTCCCTGCTGGCCCTGACCGCGTTGTCGGCCTGCAACCGGGATCGCGCGGAAAAGGCGGCAGACGCGACCCCCGCCGCCGGCGAAGCGGCTGTCGTCACCCCGGCCGAGGCCGCCGCGCCGATGGCCTTCGAATCCAAGACGCCCTACGCGGAGGTCAGCCTGACCCTGCCGATCGCGCTGCGCAGCCAGCCGGATCTGCATGCCCGGCTCTACGCCGCCAATGTGCGCGACCTTCGCACCTTCGCCGAGGGGGCCCAGGCCGACCGCACCGAAGCCGGCGGCGACGAAGGCCTGCCGCCGTACGACAAGACCATCGAGTTCACCCCCGGCGCCGAGACCGCCAAACTGTTCAGCCTGATGCGCCAGGTGTCGGAGTTCACAGGCGGGGCCCACCCCAATGCCCAGTTCGGGGCCGTCTTGTGGGACAAGGCGCTGAACCGCGAGATCGCGGCGGCGGATCTGTTCATCAAGCCCGCCGACATGACGGCGCTGGATCAGGCGCTGTGCGCCGCCATCAATGCCGAAAAGCGTCGCCGCGATCCGGCCGCCCAGACGGTCAGCCTGTCCGGCAGCGGGGACTGGAAGTGCCCGACCGCGCTGCAGACGCCTTTCGTCCTGGCCGCCTCGACCGAGCCGGGCAAGGCGGGCGGCCTGACGTTCCTCGTCGGCCCCTACATCGTCGGCCCCTATGCCGAAGGGACCTATGAGGTCACCGTTCCCCTGGCGGCCTTTCGTGCCCTGATCGCCCCGGCCTATGCGGGCGAGTTCGGCGGCGGGCTGAAACCCGCCGCCTGAGGCCTCAGCGCAGGAAGTCGTCGATCGCCGCGTCGAACAGGGCCGGCTGGTCGGCCATGATGAAGTGCCGCGCCCCATCGATGCGGACCATCCGCACGCCCGGCAGGGTCGAATACTCCTGCGTCCACAGCCCTTCGGCCAGGGCGGGCGGCGGGCCCCCGTCGGCATCGGTGGCATACAGCGCCGTCACAGGCGTGGTCATGGCGGCCAGACCCGGACGCGCATCGGTGGTCATCACGTCGGAGAAGGCGGCGGCCACTGCGCGGCGGTCGCTGGCCATCGACCATTCCACCATGGCCTCGCGGATCGCCGGATCGCGCGCCAGCCCCTGGGCCGCCTGTTGTTGCTGCGCGCGATAGCTCGCGTCATCCGCCGCGATCATGGCTGCGGCAAACTGGGCGGCGACGGGCCGCGCCGTTTCGGCGGTCACGGTCGGGCCGAAAAGGGCGGAATAGAAGGGCAGGGCGTCGACGATCATCAGCCGTCCGACCAGCGCCGGCTGACGTTGGGCCAGCAGAAGGCCCGACAATCCGCCCATCGAGTGGCCGATGACTGCGGGACGCTCCAGCCCGGCCTCGGCGATGTAGCGGGCCAGCTCTGCGACCTCCGGCTCGACGAAGGGGCCTTCGCCGTGGCTCCAGGGCTCGCCCGCGAAACCGGCCAGCTGGACCAGATGCACGCGGTGGGTCGCAGACAGCCGGTTCGCCAGCGGCCGCCAGACCTCGCGGGAGGAGGCAAGACCGGGAATCAGGATGACGTCCGGGCCTGAGCCCACCACCTCGACCGACAGACGGTCGGAGGTGAAGGCCGGGGCGGTCTGGGCGACGGCCGGACCCGGCAGGGCGGCGCTGACCACAGGCACGGCCGTCATGGCGGCGGCCAGGCACAGGGCGCGCAGGATCGCGCGCCCGGACAGGGCGGTGTTCAACATGATCGATGTCCTTTTTTGGTCAGGTTATCCTGACAAACCGTCAGGCGTGGGGATTGGTGAAGATGGTCTCGACCGGCTCGCCGAAGACGGCGGAGATGCGGTAGGCGAGGTCCAGGGAGGGGTCGTGCTTCTCGGTCTCCAGCGCATTGACCGCTTGGCGCGACACTCCGATGGCGCGGCCCAGCTCCTCTTGGGTCCAGCCGCGCTGGGCGCGAAGTTCCTTCATGCGGTTCTTCATCGGCTGGTGCGGATGAAGGGCGAGACGACGCCGAAACAGCCCCAGAAGACGGGATAGATCAGCCAGGATGACAGGTGCGGCGCGTCGGCGAAGGTCTCCGCGAAACCCCAGAAGGTGGCGAGGGCCATCGTCAAGCCGGTGGCGGCGATGAACTGCTTGGCGGTGACGACGCGCACGAACTCGTCGGCCTCGGCCATGAGGCTGAGCGTCGCCCAGATCTGGCCGACGATGGGGGCCGAGGCCGCTGCCGCAAGGGCCCATTTGGCGGCGGGAGACGCAATGTCGTCGAAGGCCCCGCCCATGATGGCGACCATCAACAGCACATAGGCCGCCATGAAGGCCATCGTCCGTAGAACATATCGACGACCGGGGGGTGAGGCGAAGCTGACGGCGGGTTGCACGGGCGATCTCCTTGAATGTAAGGTCAGCATGACACGGCTTAAAATGTAATGTCAACCTAACATTCTTACCATGCTCTCGCGCCCCTGGCCCGTCCGTCGTAAGCTTTCATCATGCCCGCCGCGCCGCGCGTCAGTCCCGCCGACCTTTTCACGCCAGAGGCGTGGGCGCCCTTCCAGTCGCGCTCAACATGGAAGGGTCCGCTGCTGGTCGTCCACTGCTGGGCCGTGATCGCCGCCGCCATCGCGCTCGGCGTCTGGCAGCCGCTCCTGATCCCGATCTGTGTCATGGTGATCGGCACCCGCCAGCTGGGTCTGGCCATCCTCATGCACGAGGCCGCGCACGGAGCGCTCGCCCGAAACCTGAGGCTGAACGATGTCCTCGGACACTGGCTCTGCGCCGTGCCGATCGGAGCGTCACTGACGGCCTATCGCCCCTACCACCTCGCCCACCACCGCTTCGCCCAGCAACCGGAGGACCCTGACCTGATCCTGTCGGCCCCGTTTCCGGTTAGCGGGGCCTCGCTGCGGCGCAAGATGATCCGCGACCTGACCGGACAGACCTTCTTCAAGCAGCGCGTGCTCTTGCCTGTCGCCGCGCTGCGGCAGCGTTCGGGCAGGATCGGCGAGGCCCATGACTATGACGCCGTCGTCACCGGCCGGTCGGTTCTCGCCTTCCTCGTCTGGAATTTAGCCCTGCTGGCGCTGCTCAGCTTGATGGGCGTCTGGTGGGCCTTTTTCGCTCTTTGGCTCCTGCCGATGGCGACGTGGTTTCCGCTCGTGACCCGGCTACGCAACATCGCCGAACACGCCTGTGTCGAGGGCTCGGCCGGGGATGCGTTCCGGGCGGCGCGCACCACCCGAGCCCGTTGGTGGGAACGCGCCTTCATCGCCCCCTACTGGGTCAACTTCCACGCCGAGCATCACCTCTTCATGCATGTCCCCTGCTGGAACCTGCCCCGGCTGCATCGCGCAATTCGCCAGACCGAGCCGGGCCGGCGGATGGAGGTGGCCGGTGGCTATGTCGAGGTCCTGAAACAGGCGGCGTCGCGACCCGTCTGACGCCCTGCCCCCGGCTACCCCATGCCGCATTGCAGCGAGACGGCTGCGCGCCCAAACAGGGGCGATGTCCCATGCCCCCTCCAGCCGCGGCCTGCCCGTGCCGACCGGCCGCCTGTCGCGGCTGGCGCGCTTCGGCGGTCTGGCGACCGGCATCGCCGGTAACGCTCTGGCGGAAGGCGCGGCCCAGCTGGCCCGGGGCCGGCGGCCGACGATGGGCGATCTGCTGCTGACGCCCGCCAATGCGATCCGCGTCACCGAACAGCTGGCCCAGCTGCGTGGGGCGGCCATGAAGATCGGTCAGCTGATGTCGATGGACGCGGGCGACCTTTTGCCGCCCGAACTGTCGGACATCCTCGCGCGGCTTCGCTCCGACGCCCGGCCCATGCCGCCGGTCCAGCTGACCGCGGCGCTGAACCGTCGCTGGGGCCGGGGATGGGAAGACCGCTTCCAGCGCTTCGACATGGCCCCCGTCGCCGCCGCCTCGATCGGCCAGGTCCACCGCGCCCTGACCCGCGAAGGCCGCGACCTGGCGATCAAGGTCCAGTACCCGGGCGTCCGGCGCAGCATCGACAGCGACGTCGACAACGTGGCGACCCTGCTGAAGGTCTCCGGTGTCCTGCCGCGCGAGATCGACCTCGCGCCCCTTCTGGTCGAGGCCAAGCGCCAGCTGCATGAGGAAGCCGACTACGCCCGCGAGGCCGAGCATCTGGCCCGTTTCGGTGCCCTGCTCGCGGGCGATCCCGACCATGTCGTGCCGGGGCTGCACGCAGAGCTGACCCGGCCCGACGTCCTGGCCATGGACTATGTCGAAGGCGGGCCGGTCGAGGCCATGACCGGCGCGTCGCAGGCGGAGCGGGATCGCATCGCGACGGTCATGATCCGACTGCTGCTACGCGAGCTGTTCGACTTCGGCCTGATGCAGACCGATCCAAACTTCGCCAACTATCGTGTCGATGCGGCCGGACGGCTGGTCCTGCTCGACTTCGGGGCGACGCGGGTCATTCCGCCCGCTCTGGCGGAGGGTTATCGCGCCCTGATGCGCGCGGCCATGAACGACGACCGCCGGGCGGCCATCGAGGCGGCCCAGGGCATTGGTTTCTTCGATCACCGCGCCCGCGCCCGTGACGCCGAGGGTCTGGAGGCGATGTTCGATCTAGCCCTGGCACCCTTCAGGGGCGAAGGCCCGTTCGACTTCGGCGACACGGCCGTCGCGGCCCGGCTGCGCGACCGCGGCATGACCTTCGCCCAGGATCGCAACGTCTGGCACGTGCCGCCAGTGGACACCCTGTTCGTCCAGAGAAAGCTGGGTGGTGTCTATCTGCTGGCCAGTCGCCTGAAGGCGCGGGTCGAGGTGCGCCGCCTTCTTGAGCCCTGGCTCTAAGGCAGGGTCGCACTCGGGCAGGCTTCCGATCGTCGCCGTCAGTCTCCGCTCTGTGTGCGACCGATTTTGACGTGTCGAGGTGCCATAGTGCGGTTCGTGGACATCGCTCCACCGCCCTCTTGCCCGTCCAGATGTACACTATGTCCACCCAGAAAAATTTAGTGGACATTTCCGGACCCGCCCTCGGCGGTCCGGGGAGCCAGTCAGCCACCGTGCCCATCCCTGATCCCACTGCCTTCATCCGCGCCAACACCCGACCTCAGACCGTGCCGCACGCGCCTGAGATCACCCTGTCGCTGGCCGATGAGGTCACGCCGATCTGGCGTCTGACGGAGGAAGAACTGGGCGAGCTCGGGCTCCCGCCGCCGTTCTGGGCCTTCGCCTGGGCGGGTGGACAGGCGCTGGCGCGCTGGCTGCTGGATCACCCGCAGGAGGTGTCGGGAAAGCGGGTGCTGGATTTCGCCGCTGGCTCAGGCCTGGTCGGCATCGCGGCGATGAAGGCGGGCGCGGCCCAGGTCCTGTGCTGCGACGTCGATCCATTCTGCGGCGCGGCCGTGGCTCTGAACGCGCAGGCCAACGGGGTCGAGGTTGCCTTCACCGATGCGAATCTGCTGGATGCCCCTCCACCGGACGTCGACGTCATCTGTGCCGGCGACGTCTGCTACGAACAGCCGATGGCCGGGCGGGTTCTCGACTGGCTGGCATCGGCGCGCGCGAAAGGCACCCGCGTGCTGATCGGCGATCCGCACCGCACCTACTTCCCGCGAGAGGGCCTGACCTTTCTGGCCGAATATCGCGTTCCGACGACGCGGGAACTGGAGGACTTCGAAATCAAGCGCACCTCGGTCTGGGCCCTGCCGTGATGAGACCGCATCCCTTCCCCTCCACCGTCGTTCCGGCATAGCCTGTCGTTCGGGATCAGGAAGGATCGACGATGCGGTGGCAGGGCGGACGCAGGGGCGGCGGGATCGAAGACCGTCGTGGGATGGGCGGCGGAGCGGTCGCGGGCGGCGGTATAGGCGTCGCGGTTCTGGCGGTGATCGGCTACGTCTTCTTCGGCATCGACCCCGCGACCACCACCCAGGTCGCCAGCCAGTTCGGCGCGGCCAGCGCCACCCAGGAAGGCCGCCAGGGCACGCCGGAAGATCAGGCCGGCCTGTTCGTCGATGTGGTGGGTCGCAACATCAACGACGTCTGGGCGACCAAGCTCGAGGGCTATCAGCCACCCGCCAACATCGTCCTGTACGAACAGGGCACCAACACCGGCTGCGGCTATGGCCGGGCGGCGTTCGGGCCCTTCTACTGCCCTGCGGATCGCCAGGTCTATCTGGACCTCAGCTTCTGGCAGGAGATGGAGACCCAGCTCGGGGCTTCCGGCGCCGACTTCGCCCGCGCCTATGTCCTGGCCCATGAGATCGGCCACCACGTCCAGACCCTGACCGGTGCGTCCGAACAGGTCCAGCGCGCCCAGCAATCAGCCCGCTCGGAGGGCGAAGCCAACCGCTATTCCGTCGCGCTGGAGCTTCAGGCCGACTGCTACGCCGGCGTCTGGGCCGCCAATGCGGCGGCGGTGTCCGGCGGCGAGGTCGCGCTGGAGCCGGGCGACCTGGAAGAGGGCCTGCGCACCGCCTCTGCCATCGGCGACGATACGCTTCAGAGGAACGCCGGGCGTGGCGTGAACCCCGAAAGCTTCACCCACGGCTCCTCCGAGCAACGGATGCAATGGCTCCAGCGCGGCTACCAGTCCGGCGACCCGGCCGTCTGCGATACCTTCGCCGAGCTCTAGGCCGCTTGTTGCACCGCGAAAGACCCGTCACAGTCGCGGTGTGACCCGCCCCGCCTCCGCCGCCGAAGCCTTGAAGTCCGCCCGCCGCGTGGTGGTCAAGATCGGCTCGTCTCTGGTCGTCGAGGCCGACAGCCGGGGACCCGCGCTCGGCTGGATGGCCTCTCTGGCCGAGGACATCGCCAGCCTCAGGACCGGGGGGCGTCAGGTGATCCTGGTGTCGTCCGGGGCCGTGGCCCTGGGGCGCGGACGACTGGGGCTGGAGAAGAACGCGCGGCTGGACGAGAAGCAGGCCGCGGCTGCGGTGGGCCAATCCCTGCTCATGCAGGCCTGGGAACAGGCCCTGACCCCTCGCGGCATGACCCCCGCCCAGGTGCTGTTGACCCGGGATGACACGGAGCGACGTCGGCGCTGGCTGAACGCCCGGGCCACGATCGAGGCCCTGCTGAAGCTCTCGGCGGTGCCCATCGTCAACGAGAACGACACGGTCGCGACCGAGGAGATTCGCTACGGCGACAACGACCGGCTGGCGGCGCGAGCGGCACAGCTGGCGCGAGCGGACCTCTTGATCCTGCTGTCAGACGTCGACGGTCTCTATACGGATGATCCCAGGCGTAACGCCTCCGCCCGGCACCTGCCCGTCGTCGACACCCTGACGCCCGAGGTGCTGGCCATGGCTGGTGGGGCCAATACAGAGGCGGATGTCGGCACCGGCGGTATGGCGACCAAGCTGGAAGCGGCACGGATCGCGCGGTCCGCCGGGTGCGCCACCCTGATCGTCTCCGGCCTGACGACCCGGCCGTTGGCGGCGGTCGCAGCGGGGGCCAGGGCGACCCTGATCACCGCGCCCGCGACGCCGCTTCAGGCCTACAAGTCCTGGATCGCCGGCAGTCTGGAGCCGGCCGGTATCCTGACTGTCGATGAGGGGGCGGCCGAGGCCCTCGGCGCGGGACGCAGCCTGCTGGCGTCCGGCGTGCGACGGGTCGAGGGCCGGTTCGACCGTGGCGACTGTGTACGGGTGACGGGCGAAACCGGTCAGTCGCTGGGCGTCGGCCTGGCCGCCTATGCCGCCGATGAGATGGAACGCATCCGGGGCCGCCATTCCGGAGAGATCGAGGCCATCGTCGGCTACAAGGGGCCGGGCGTGGCCATTCACCGCGACGATCTGGTGCTGACCTCATGAGCCTGGACGAGACGATGCTGGAGATGGGCCGCCGCGCCCGTGTCGGGGCCGATGCGCTGCGCACCGCGACGGCCGCCACCCGGTCGGCTGCACTGACGTCGATGGCGGAGGCGCTCCGGGATCGTTCTGACGCGATCCTTTCGGCCAATACGACGGACGTTGAGCGGGCGCGGGCCAAGGGCGTGTCAGAGGCCCTGATCGACCGTCTGTCACTCACCCCGGGGCGGATTACCGCCATGGCCGGGGCAGTTGACGAGGTCGCTGCCTTCCCCGATCCGCTGGGTGCGACGACGGCGCGCTGGACCCGGCCGAACGGGCTGGAGTTCAGCCGGGTGCGAACGCCGCTGGGCGTCCTGGCCATCATCTACGAGAGCCGCCCGAACGTGACGGCCGATGCGGCGGCCCTGTGCATTCGCTCGGGCAATGCCGCGATCCTTCGCTCGGGCTCGGACTGTCTGGACAGCGCGCTCGCCATCCATGCGGCTGTGGCTGAGGGGCTGAGGGCGGCGGGTCTGCCGGGCGAGGCCGTGCAACTGGTCGACACGCCCGACCGCGCGGCGGTCGGTGCCCTGCTGACCGGGCTTGGCGGAACCATTGATCTGCTCGTGCCGCGCGGCGGGCGCAGCCTTGTCGAGCGGGTGCAGGCCGAGGCGCGGGTTCCCGTGCTGGGCCATCTGGAGGGCATCAATCACACCTATCTGCACGCCTCCGCCGACATCGGCATGGCGGTCGAGGTGGTGCTGAACGCCAAGATGCGGCGGGTGTCGGTCTGCGGCGCGACCGAGACCCTGCTGGTGGATCGAGAAGCGGCCGCATATCTGTTGCCGCCAGTCGCTGAGGCTCTGATGGCTGCGGGCTGCGAGTTGCGGGGCGACGCGGCGGCCCGTACCCTGATTTCCGGCATGGGCGTCGCCGAAGAGGCGGACTGGTCGACCGAATATCTGGCACCGATCCTGTCGGTGAAGGTGGTGGACGGGCTGGACGCGGCGGTGGCCCACATCAACCGCTACGGCTCGGGCCACACCGAGGCGATCGTGGCCGAGGACAGCTTCGCCGCCGCCGCATTCCAGGCGGTTGTCGACGCCTCCATCGTGCTGTGGAACGCCTCGACCCAGTTCGCCGACGGAGGCGAGTTCGGCTTCGGCGGGGAGATCGGGATCTCGACCTCACGGCTGCATGCGCGTGGCCCGGTCGGGGCCGAGCAACTGACCAGCTACAAGTATGTCGTGAAGGGGCAAGGGCAGACGCGGCCCTGACCTCAATAACCCTCGACCCTCAGGCCTTGTCCTTCGGCCACATGAAGCTGACCGCGGCCCAGGTCCATCACAAGGGTGCGGCCCTCGAAGGCTTCCATTCCGAGCAGGGCGTCGGGAAAACCCGGCAGGGAAGTGTTCGCATAGATGGGCACTTCGGCGTCGCGATACAGCCGGTCGCCCACTGTCACTGTCCGCACCAGCACCACCTCCGCGGCGATGGCTCCGCCGAGGACTATGCTTGAGGTCCGGCGGGTCGGACGACCGTCGAGCAGGCCGGCACTGGCGGCCGCGTCGCGCCCGAGCGCGAGGAGCGCCGACGCGCCGGTGTCCACCACCGCTTGAACCGTCGCGCCTTCCACTGTGACTTCGGTGGACAGGGCGGTGCCAGAGCGACTGACGAGTATGGGGCGGGCGTCGGTGGGGGGCACATGATCATCGGCGCGAAGGAAGCGCAGGCGATGGCTCACGGTATCGAGTTCCAGCACTGTCTTGCCTAGCAGGTCCTGGCCCAGGATCAGGGGCGCCGACAGACCGTCGCGCATCGCCAGCGGTCCGAGCGCAAGGATCGCGGTGCGCAGCTTTTCCACCCTCATGGCGCCAACCGAGAGGCTGAGCGTCGTGCCGCGACCCATCTGGGCCCCACCGCCGACGCCATAGGCCACCAGCGGCAAATCGACGGCTCGATCCATCCCCAGCAGATCGAACAGCCCGCGATCGATGACCGAGTACTCGGCCCCGGAATCCACCAGCGCCCGAATGGTCTGACCTGCAACAGAGACGAGCACCGTGGGAACCGATGCGCGCGGTTCATCATAGGGCAGCCAGCCGCTGGATCCGTCGGCAGGGAAGTTCACGCCGGGGTCGCGCCACAGCACGTTCTCCCTCAGCCACCACGCGCCTCCCAGGCCGCCGGCGAGCAGGCCGGCTCGGATCAAGAGGTCGCGGCGGTTCATGGGATGGAGTTTGGGGAGGCGGTGGGGCCGTGTCGAGGCGAGAGGGTGACGACGAGTGGCTGGTGGCTAGCGGCTAGAGGTCACAGCTGTCCTGAGGCCCGGACCGTGAGCCGATCACCAGCCACTAGCCACTAGCCACTTCTCAGACCTCAAACCTCACGCCCTGTGCCAAAGGCAGGGCAGAGGAGAAGTTCACCGTCTGGGTCTGGCGGCGCATATAGGCCTTCCAGGCGTCGGAGCCTGACTCGCGGCCGCCGCCGGTGTCCTTCTCGCCGCCGAAGGCTCCGCCGATCTCGGCCCCCGACGGGCCGATGTTGACGTTGGCGATGCCGCAGTCCGAGCCCCAGGCGGACAGAAACTGCTCTGCTTCGCGCACGCTGTCTGTGAAGACACACGAGCTCAGGCCCTGGGGCACGGCGTTCTGGATCGCGACCGCGTCGTCGAACTCGCGCCAGGTCAGGACGTAGAGGATGGGGGCGAAGGTCTCGTGCATGACGACCGGAGTCTGGGCTGGCATACGCACGATGGCGGGACGGACGTAGGTGCCTGCGCGATCGACCCGGCCGCCGCCAGTGACCACAGTCCCGCCCTGTTCGATGGCCTGGGCCAACGCCTGGTCGAAGCCAACGGCTGCAGCCTCGTCGATCAGCGGGCCGACCAGCACACCGTCCTCGCGCGGATCGCCAATGGGCAGGGTGTCATAGGCCTTGGCCAGCCGGGCGATCAGGGTCTCGGCGACATCTTCTTGAACCAGCAGGCGACGCAGGGTCGTGCACCGCTGGCCGCAGGTGCCGACCGCCGAGAAGGCGATGGCCCGAACGGCCATGTCGAGGTCGGCCGAGGGGGTCACAATCATCGCGTTGTTGCCCCCCAGCTCGAGCAAGGTCCGACCCAGTCTCGCCGCGACGGTCTGAGCGACCGCCCGACCCATTCGGGTCGAGCCGGTAGCCGACACCAGCGGGATGCGTGGATCGGCGGCCAGGGCCTCGCCCACATGGCGGCCGCCGATCAGGACCTGAAGCAGGCCGTCGGGCGCGTCGCCGAACCGGGCCAAGGCGCGCTCCACGACCGCCTGGGTCGCCAGTGCCGTCAGAGGCGTCTTCTCCGACGGCTTCCAGATCACCGGGTCTCCGCAAACCAGCGCGAGTGCTGCATTCCAGGCCCAGACAGCGACCGGAAAATTGAAGGCCGAGATCACGACGACCGGGCCCAGGGGCTGCCAGGTTTCGCGCATGTGGTGCCCGGGCCGTTCGCTTGGCAGCGTCAGGCCGTAGAGCTGGCGCGACAGGCCGACGGCGAAGTCGCAGATGTCGATCATCTCCTGGACTTCACCCAGACCCTCCGACGCGATCTTGCCGGCCTCCAGCGTCACGAGAGCGGCGAGATCGGCCTTGGCAACGCGGAGTTCGTCGCCCAGCAGGCGGACGAGTTCGCCACGGCGGGGGGCCGGAACGCGACGCCAGGCGTCGAAGGCGATGGCGGCGGAGGCGATGGCGCGCTCGACCTCGTCCCGTGTGGCGACGCGAACCGGGCCAACGCTTGACCCATCGATGGGCGACCGGGTCGGCAAGCCACCCGGGGCGAAGATGTTCTCGGGTACGCCCATGCGGGAGAGGATGGCGCGGGCGTCTTGGGCGGCGGTCATGGCGGACTCCTTGTCCGCTCGGCTTAGCCTCGGCCCTTGGCGAACGAAAGGGCCGCCGCCCTTGCGGACGGCGGCCCCCGATTTCCAGAGCAGACGCTTACCAGCGGTCGCGACGGCCGCCGTCGTGACGGTCTTCACGGAGCTGGTAGCGGATGTGGTCGAGCCGGTCTTCCAGATCCCGGCGCTCCCACCTCGACAGGCCGTCGCGGCTGTAGCGCCAGCTCAGACGCTGGACCTCGTCGAGTTGCCAGCGCAGGTTCTGGGCTTCGCGGCGGCTGATGGAACCGCGCCAGGCTGCACGATCGACGCGCTCGGACAGGCGGGCCTGTTGTGCGCGGAACTCGCCGTGGCCCCCGCCTTGCCAGCCACCATTGTACTCGCCGCTATAGCCACGGTCATGGCCACGGTCGTGGCCGTAGGATTGGGCCAGCGTCGGGGTCGCGATTGCGACCGCCGACGCCGCCAGCAGCGAAAGCAGCGCTTTCTTCGTCAGGGCGGTCGTCATCATTTTCTTCCTTCGAAACGGTCCGGGGATCGGGCCGATGAGCGAAAGAAACCACGGTGAAGCTGACAGGCCTCTGAGCCGGTTGTTGTCCAGCGTTCAGCGAGATGAACCGCAACGCTGCAAATGAAGGAAGGGCCGGCCGCCGTGGATCAGGCACGGCCGGATTTTCATCACGCCTTCACCTTCTCTCTGAACCCGACGTCAACGGCCAAGGACGTAGGGTGCCCGTCCAATCAAGAGGGTGGCGATGGCGCGCGCGCAGTTCCAGAAAGGCCAGAAGGTCTGGGTCGAATGCGTCGGCGCATGGGCCCACATCGAAAAGGTCCAGCCGGTGTGGGCCAAGGGCTTCGACGAACCCGTGCGCGTGACCTACGACGTCGGACTGGGCCGCGAGTTCCAGGCTGCCGAGCTGACGCTTCCCGCTGACGATGAAGCGCCCGACATGAGCGGATGGCGACTGCTCAGGGCCAGGAACAAGTGGCAGTCGGCCGAGGATACGCCTCACCATCCCTATCCGGGCACCTATCCGGTCGTGGTTACCGACACTGCCGACTGGGGCGGCTGGCGCGTACTGGGGGCCGAGTATGACCGCGACCCGCATCGCATCGAGTTCCAGGCCCGCCTGATCACCGCCGCACCGCGTCTGATGGCGCTTGCGGAACGGCTAATGGACAGCGTGGCCGAGAGCCCCGACGACGCCCCGCCCGAGAGCCTCGCCCTGGCGCGTGAGGCGCGTGCGATCCTGAAGTCCGTGACCCAGGTCACGGTGGCTCCCGTCGAGATGTCTGCGGCATCCGCAGCGCCTGGTCCGGTCGCGCGCGTCGCAGCCTGAACCCGGCAAGGTTTCGTTAACCAAGCCTCGACAGGATTCCGCGACGCAGCCTAGATTCCGGAGCGTCGTCGAATCGCCAAGCGCTCGCCCCGGCCCCTCCGGCCGCGACGCCGCGAACTGTCCGGGAGAGCGCCTTGCGGGGCAACGAGCGCCGCATCCAGCATCCGGGCCGAAGGGCTGCGGACAATGCCAGCCCGGACCTTCCGGCCTGGGCGCGCATCACCGTGCTGGCCCTGACCCTCGGCCTTGCTCTCTATGTTGTTCTTTTCGCGCGCGAGAGCACCCGGCCTGCGCGCGAGGCGGCGGTCCTGCGAGAGCAGGCTCTGTCGCGCGAGGTTGCCTTTGGCGCGGCCCGGATGGAGGCCGATCTGGTCTCGGCGCGCCTCGGTCTCGCAGCCGCGCGCGCGGCTCTGACACGAAACCCGGATCGGCCCCTCGACGCTGTTGAGGCCGCCCGCGCCGTCGCTCCGGCCAGCGCGTTTGCGGTCCTCAATGGTGACGGTGAACCCCGGGCCGCCCAGGGCAGCGGGCCGGAAGGCTTTGTGTTTTCCAGTGAGGCTGAACTGCAGCCCGCCTCGGACCGTGCCGCGCTTTTGACCCTGTCCGAAGGTGCAGGGGGACGGATCGTCGCCCGTACGCCGGTTCCGGTTGATCCCGGCGGCCGGCTGTTGATCGTCATGCCGCAGGTGGGTGTGATTGCTTCGGGGGAAGGCGATCTGGAGCGCCGCATCGGCGTAGGCCTCGGACCTCTCATGGAGGCCGGAGAGCCGATTAAGGTTTCGCTCTCCTCCGATCGCGCGATCGAGGCGGTCGCGGTACCCGTCGGATCGACCGGCTTGAATGCTGTTGCGTGGCGTCCGGAGACCGCCGGCGCAGCAGCGGTCATCAGCGATCTCTGGCTTCTGATCGCGCCTCTGGGTCTGGGTGTGCTGGTGTTGGGCCTGGCCCTGATGCAGCGCTGGCGTCAGAGCCGCGCGGCCAAGGTTTGGGCTGATACGGAGCATCGCTTCCGCGTGGCGGTCGAGGCCGCGCGTTGCGGCGTCTGGGAGTGGGACACCGAGGCCGACGAGGTAAGTGTCTCGGACTATATGGCCGAGCTTCTGGGCCTTCCTGAGGGGGGAACCCTTCCGGCGGCATCGGTCATGGAGCGGATCCATCCTCGCTATCACGAACTGGTCGAGCATGCCCTGCGTCAGGCGTCTGCCCTCGGCTCCTTCGAAGTGACCTTCCCGGTGCCGATCGAGGGCCAGGGTGCCCGGTGGATCGACGCCCGGGGCCAGGCGCGCGGCGCGCGCGGCGAGGACGGCTTCTCCATGATCATGGGCGTTGCGCTCGACATCACCGAGGCCCGGCGCGCCAAGGCCCAGGCCCAGTCGGCCGAGAACCGGCTGAGGGACGGCATCGAGAGCGTGTCGGACGCTTTCGCGCTGTTCGACCGCAACGGCCGGCTGATCCTGTCCAATGTCGCTTTCAAGGACGCCTTCGGCTTTGCCGACGGGGCGTTGCGCAAGGGCGCGCTGAAGGACGAGCTGACGCGGATCGCGGCTTTGGCCATCAAGGCTGATCGTCCATCTGCTGAGGGTCGTGCCGGGGCCCGTGAAGTCGAACTGCACGACGGTCGGGTGCTGCAGCTCAACGAACGCTTCACCGGCGACGGGGGCACGGTGGTCACCGCCGCTGACGTCACGGCCATTCGTCGGCAGGAACTGGAACGTCAGAGAGCGGCGGACTCGCTGCGCGTGACGGTCGATCAGCTGGAGGCCAGCCAGGAGAAGCTCAGCCTGCTCGCCCGCAAGTACGAGATCGCCATGACCCGGGCCGAGGCCGCCAACCAGGCCAAGTCCGAGTTCCTGGCCAATATGTCCCACGAGCTGCGGACCCCGCTGAATGCCATCAACGGTTTCTCCGAGATCATGGCGGGCGAGATGTTCGGCCCGCTGGGCGACGCCCGCTACAAGGGATACGCAGGCGACATCCTGAAGTCGGGTCAGCATCTGCTCAGCCTGATCAACGACATCCTCGACATGGCCAAGATCGAGGCGGGCAAGATGACCCTGCACTATGAGGCGGTCGATCTGATCGAGGTGTGCGAGGACGCGATCCGCCTGATGCGCGGCAAGGCCATGGAGTCCGGTCTGGCCCTGACGCTGGATGCCGGAGACCTGCCTGAGGTGGAGGCTGACTATCGCGGCCTGAAGCAGGTCATGCTGAACCTGATCTCGAATGCGGTGAAGTTCACGCCGGAAGGCGGATCCATCACTGTCTCCGTTCAGCCGATGACTTCAGGCCGGATCAGGATCGCGGTTGTCGACACCGGCATCGGCATCGCTGCGGAGGACCTCGCGCGGCTGGCCCAGCCGTTCGAGCAGGTCGAGGGCCAGCATTCCAAGACCACCCAGGGCACCGGCCTGGGCCTGGCCCTGACCAAGTCGCTGATCGAACTGCACGGCGGCCAGATGGTGATGGAAAGCAAGCCCGGCGCGGGAACCACCGTCAGCTTCGACATCCCGGTGCGACGCCCCGCAGAGCAGCCCCAGTCTCACGGCGAGCCTCAGGCCCGCGCGGCCTGATCCGAAGGCTCCACACCCTGCGTCGCTGAAGCTTGGCGATTCGGTTTGACTCCGAACCGAACCAGAACAAATAATGAACATTCAGGTTCCGTGATTGCCATGATCGCCCCTTCACCCACGCCAGACGCCCTCGTCCCGCCGCCGCTGACCGACCTTCGCGCCGGTCTGGAGGAGGCCTGTGCGACCACGCCGCGCGACATGGCCGCCACCCTGGCCTTCGGGCTTGCGAGGGTTCCTGCGGGGGATCGGCGAGGCGTGGGGCTGGCCCTGACCCGCGCCTGGCTGAGCGAGCACGGCCGTCCCTATGGCCCCGGTCTGGCGCGGTTCGGACGGGCCGAGGGCGTCTTGCTGATCGTCTGCCGCACCCAGGCCGAGGCGCTGTGGACGATGGAGCAGGCTCTGAAGTCCGGTGGGCTGTCGCTGGTGTTGGGGGGGATCGAGGGTGCTGACCTGACCCAGACGCGGCGCCTGGATTTCGCCGCGCGTGACGGAGCGTCGGCGGGGCTGCTGCTGCGGACGCGGACCGGCGATCTGTCGGCCGCGCGGCGTCGCTGGCGCATCGCGGCCGAGGCCGGCGGAGGCGATCCCGATGACGTCCGGGCACCCGGGCCAATGCGCCTTATGGCCGAACTGACCCGCAGCCGGGGCGAGCGGCCCGGCGTCTGGATGCTGGAGATGGAGGATGAGACGCATCGTCTCCGTCTGGCTGATCGACTGGCCGGTCACGGTCATGGCCCGGTCGGCCGGACTAAAGCGGCCTGACAAGAAATCTCCGCTCATCCCGGCGAAAGCCGGGACCCAGTTCTTTCGCGGGGACTCTTTGTCTGGGATTGGCGCAGCATCAAACTCGAAAGACCGATCGCCCAAAGCACTGGGTCCCGGCTTTCGCCGGGATGAGCGGGAAGAAGAAAAGCCTGTCGCCCTCATACTGAAGACGGCGCGGGGTGCGGTGATACACGCCCTGAACCCTGCCGCGCGCGCGGTGGGCCTCAGCCGGGGACAGATCCAGGCCGATGCGCTCGCCATGATCCCGCATCTGGAGTGCCGCCCGGCCGATCCGGAAGCGGACGCAAGGGCGCTGGAATCCCTCGCGGTCTGGGCCGAGCGATGGTCGCCGTCGGTCAGCCTCGACGCTTCGGACGGCGGGCTGGAGGGTCTGTTTCTCGACGTCACCGGCGCGACCCATCTGTTCGGTGGGGAGGCGGCTCTGGTCGCCCAGATCGAGCGGCGACTGGCCGACGCCGGGGCACGTTCGCGGGTCGCCATGGCACCCACCCCAGGCGCGGCCTGGGCGCTCGCCCGCTGGGGGACTGCCCGGCGGATCGCCAACGACGATGCGCGCCAGCTTCTTGCACCCCTGCCGGTCGAAGCGCTGCGGATCGATGCGGCGACGCTGCGTCAGGCCCGACGGTTTGGGCTCAAGACCATCGGCGACCTCTATCCCATGCCGCGCTCCGGCCTGGCGCGTCGGTTCCGCGACGTCGACGGAGCTGGTCTGGTCCGGCGGCTGGACCAGGCTCTGGGCCTGACCGCCGAGGCCCTGATCCCCGTGCGCGCGCCGGCCAGATATCGCGGCTGGGAGGCCTATGCCGAACCCCTGACCGATACCGCCGGCATCGAGGCGCGGGTGCCAGGCCTGGCCGGGAGCCTGTCGCGCGCCCTTGAGCGGGACGGGCAGGGCGCGCGGGTCCTGACGCTCACCGCCTTCCGCGTCGACGGGCGCACCAGCGATGTCTCGGTCCGCATGGGCCGGGCGTCGCGCGACGTGAAGGTCTGGCTGAGGCTGTTCCGCGAGACGGGGATCGAGCGGATCGAACCCGGTTTCGGCGTCGACGCCCTGATGCTGTCGGCCGATGTCGCTGAGCCTCTGGCCGCGCATCAGATCGAGATGGGCCAGGAGGCGACGGCGCGTCAGGCCGAGGGGTTTGCCGCCCTGATCGACCGGCTGTCGGCGCGGCTGGGCGACGAGGCAGTGCGGGTCGCATCGCCCGCCGGTTCCTGGCTGCCCGAGCGTGCCGAGCGCTGGCGGCCCGCGCTGGCCAGAGCACCGGCCCCGCTCGAGGGACCGGCGACGCACGACCGCCCCCGGCCGCTGATGCTGCTCGATCCCCCCGAGCCGGTGGAGGCCATCGCTGAACTGCCCGATGGCGCGCCGGCTCGCTTCATCTGGCGGCGGGTGTGCCGCCGGGTCGCCCGCGCCGATGGGCCCGAGCGTCTGTCGCCGGAATGGTGGCGGCCACGCGGAGATGGGCGTCAGGTCCGCACGCGGGACTACTATCGCATCGAGGACGATCAAGGCCTGCGCTACTGGCTGTTCCGCGAGGGGTTGTACGGGCCGGAATACACGGGCGGAGCGGACGAGCGGGCACCGTCGTGGTGGATGCACGGGATGTTCCCGTGATGTGGCGGCCCCATCCTCACTGGTCCGGCGAATACGCCGAGCTCGGCGCCATGACCAACTTCAGCTTTCTGGAGGGTGCGTCCCATCCCGGCGAGTTGATGGGGCAGGCCCGGGCGCTGGGGTTGTCGGCCGTGGGCGTGGCGGACCGCAATACGATGGCCGGCATGGTCCGCGCCCTGATCGGGGCCGAGGACAACGACATCCGTCTGGTGGTCGGCTGCCGGCTGGGGTTCCTGGACGGGACCGAACTGATCGTCTTTCCCCGAGATCGCCTAGCCTACGGCCGTCTGTGTCGCCTGCTGACGCTGGGCAAGAGCGAGATCGATGTCTCTCCCCCGTCGCCTCCCACCTCCACGCCGCCATCCTCCGACTTGATCGGAGGATCAGACTATCCGCTATCTGATCAGGGGGATGACGTACGGTTCTCGCCTCGCCCCTACCTTCGCCTCGTCACGACGTCCGATCCTCCGATCAAGTCGGAGGATGACGGAGCGGGTGTAGCGAACGGAAAGGAGACACCAGCCTCGCCTCCCGATCCCGACCGCATCCCCAAGGCCGAGACGCGGCTGACGTTCGAGCAGGCCGTCGCCTTCGGGCGCGACATGATCGCGCTCGTCCCCGCGCCCGAGGTTCCCGACGCCGCCTTCGAGGCCAGGCTCCTGGCCTGGCGGCGGGCCTGGCCGGATGACCTGTATCTCGCCGCCCAGCCGCTGTGGCGCGGAGGCGACCGGGCGCGGCTGAACCGGCTTGCGGCGATGGCCGAGCGCACGGCCGCAGCGCTGATCGCCACCAATGCGGTGCTGTATCACCACCCCGAGCGGCGACCGTTACAGGATGTCCTGACCTGCATCCGCGAGAAGACCACCATCGACGCGGCGGGCCTGAGGCTCCAGGCCAACGCCGAGCGATACCTCAAGCCGCCCAAGGCCATGGCCCGCCTGTTCAAGGGCCACGAGGCGGCGCTGGAGCGGACGATGGAGGTCGCGCGGGCCTGCACCTTCTCATTGCGCGAACTCAGCTATCAGTACCCCGACGAACCCGTGCCGAGCGGCTGGTCGGCGGGACGCTGGCTGATCCGCCTGACCTTCAGGGGCGCACGCGACCGCTGGCCCGACGGTGTGCCCGACAAGGTGGTGCGCACCATCATCAAGGAAATCCGCCTGATCCGGCAGTTGAACTACGCGCCCTACTTCCTGACTGTGCACGACATCGTCGCCTGGGCGCGCGCCGAACCGCGCGAGATCCTGTGCCAGGGTCGGGGCTCGGCGGCGAACTCGGTCGTCTGCTTTTGCCTGGGCGTGACCAATGTCGATCCGACCAGCCAGGACGTGCTGATCGAGCGGTTCATCTCGGCGGACCGCTCAGAGCCGCCCGACATCGACGTCGATTTCGAGCACGAGCGGCGCGAGGAGGTGATGCAGTACGTCTATCGCCGCTATGGCCGCGACCGGGCGGGCATCGTCGCCACCGTCATCCACTACCGCCCGCGTTCAGCCATCCGTGACGTCGGCAAGGCGCTGGGCCTGACGGAAGACGTGACCGCGCGTCTCGCCGATACCGTCTGGGGCTCCTATGGCGCGGAGGTGAAGGACGAGCACGTGGACCGCGCCGGCGTCCGCCGCGACGACCCGCGCATGAAGCTGACGCTGGATCTGACCGCCGAGCTGATCCAGTTTCCCCGCCACCTGTCGCAACACGTCGGCGGCTATGTGCTGAGCCAGACGCCGCTGTGCGAGATCGTGCCGATCGGCAATGCGGCCATGGCGGATCGCACCTTCATCGAATGGGACAAGGACGACATCGATTATCTGAAGCTGATGAAGGTCGATGTGCTGGCGCTCGGCATGCTGACGGCGATGAAGCGGGCGTTCCGCATGATCGAAGAGAGTTATGGCCGCAAGCTGGAGCTGCACACGGTGCCGAGGGAGGTGCCGGCGGTCTACGACATGCTGTGCAAGGGCGACTCTCTGGGCGTCTTTCAGGTCGAGAGCCGGGCGCAGATGGCCATGTTGCCGCGTCTTCGACCGCGCGAGTTCTATGATCTGGTGGTGCAGGTGGCGATCGTGCGGCCGGGTCCGATCCAGGGCGACATGGTCCACCCTTATCTGAAGCGCCGGGCTGAGCGCCGTGCGGCCCAGGAGGCGGGCCTGCCTTTCCACATCGACTATCCGCACCCCTCGCCCGAACACGGCGACAGGGACGAGCTGAGGCGGGTGCTGGACAAGACACTGGGCGTGCCGCTGTTCCAGGAACAGGCCATGCGCATCGCCATGGAGGCGGCGAAGTTCTCGCCCAAGGAGGCCAACGGTCTGCGACGCGCCATGGCCACCTTCCGCCACATGGGCACGATCGGCCAGTACGAGGAGATGATGGTCGGGCGCATGAAGGCGCGCGGCTACGATCCCGAGTTCGCCGAGCGCTGCTTCAACCAGATCAAGGGGTTCGGCGAATACGGCTTTCCCGAGAGCCACGCCTGCGCCTTCGCTCACCTGGTTTATGTCTCGTCCTGGGTGAAGTGCTTCTATCCGGACGTCTTCACCGCCAGCCTTCTGAACAGCCAGCCGATGGGCTTCTATGCGCCCGCCCAGCTGGTGCGCGACGCTGTCGAGCATGGGGTCGAGGTGCGCCATCCGGATGTCAACGCCAGCGGATGGGACGCCTCGCTGGAGGCCCGGTCGGGACAGGACCGGCACGCGCTTCGGCTGGGGTTCCGCTCCATCGACGGTTTCCGCGAGGTCTGGGCCGAGGCCATCGTCGCCGCGCGCGCGGCCGCCCCCTTCCGCAATCTCGAGGACCTGCGGGTGCGCGCGGCCCTGCCGCCCTCGGCGCTGGATCGGCTGGCGGAAGCCGACGCCTATGGCTCTCTCGATCTCACCCGCCGTCAGGGCATGTGGGCAGCACGAGGCGCGCCCCCGGCCTCCAGCGCGCCGCTGTTCGAGGCCATGGGGCTGGACGAGGCGGACGGCGCTCCGCCCTCGGCCTTGCCCCAGCTGACGCCGGGCGAGGAGGTGGTCGGCGACTATCAGTCGATCCGCCTGTCGCTGAAGGGCCACCCGGTCGCCTTCCTCAGGGAGCGGCTGGCCAAGGCCGGGGCCATCACGGCGTCGGCCTATCAGGCGACGAAGGACAACCGTCGTGTCGCTGTCGGCGGGGTGGTGCTGGTCCGCCAGCGGCCGGGCTCGGCCAAGGGGGTGGTGTTCCTGACGCTGGAGGACGAGACAGGCGTGGCCAATCTTGTCCTGTGGCCCGATGTGTTTGAGCGCCTTCGGCCCGTGGCGATGGCGGCCCGCATGGTGCTGGCGAAAGGTCGGGTGCAGCGCGCCGACAACGTCACCCATCTGGTCGTCGAGGACCTGGTCGACTGGACGCCGATGCTGGGCGACCTGTCGGATCAGACTTCTCCGGGTTCGGCCCATGCGCCCGCCCGGGGCCGCCATCCACGCGACGTGCGCGTCCTGCCGGGGTCGCGCGACTTCCACTGACCTTGCCATCCGGGGTCCGAAGGCCGAAATAGCGCCCGCTCATGCCCCAGGTCCGTTTCACCCGCCGCTTTTCCATGGCCCACCGTCTTCTGGCGGACGCGGGCTCGCGCTGCGCCGTGCCCCACGGTCACAACGAGTTCGTCACGGTGACCCTGGCGACGGACCGGGAGATGGCGTTCGGCGGCTCCAACTACGTCGCTTCCTTCGAGAGCCTGAAGAAACGCTGGCACGGATTTATCGATGGCGCGGTTGATCACGCGTTCCAGGTCAACGCCGCCGACCCCTTGCTGGACTGGTTCCGGACGCACGAACCGCACCGTCTGACGCAGGTCATGGTGTTCGACGGCGACCCCACGACCGAGGCCTTCGCCATCGCGCTGCGGCGCAAGATCGAGGCGATCCTGACCGCCGAGGGGTCGGCCTATCGCTGCATCGAGCTGGCGCTGGAAGAGACCCCGACCAACACCATCGTCGTCGGCGAGACCCTGAGCACGGCCGAGCGCGCTTGGATGGCGGGTGGCTGGATGGATCGCCCGGACCAGTCGATCAACGACCTGAAGGCCTGAGGGCGACTTGCCTGATCCCGGGCGGATCGCCATTGTCGCAGCCTGACTCCAGAGGAACTCCGATGGCCGAACCCGGCGATCCGCAAGCGACAGACGCCACCCGTCCGGATCACGATCTGGACGACGCGGTCGGCTTCGCCTCGCCCGCGTCGCTGGCCGGACGTCCGCGTGAGGCTGCGGTGCAGGCCGAAACCGAGCTGGAGCCTCAGCCAGAACCCGTGGTCGAGCCCGAGCCGCTTGAGGCCGTCGAACCGGAGCCGTTCCTGGCGTCCCCCGAGCCTGAGCCCATGGCATTGCCCGAACCAGAACCGGAACTGGTGCCAGAGCCAGAGCCGGAACCCATCGCCGTCTCGCCGTCACGCCATATGCCTCCCCCGGTAGATCCGACACCGGCCTGGGCGCGTGAGACCCCGCCGTCAGCGACTTACGCAGGCTTTGGCGCGCGGCGGGAACAGCCTGAGGCGGTAGAGGGCGCCAACAGCCTTTTCACTACCTACGCCCTGATCCTGTTCGCGGTGCCGACGCTGGGGGTCTCGGCCCTCATCGCGCTTCTGGCCGTCACCGGTCGCCCGGCTCCGACGGGCGATGTCGCCGCCAGCCATTTCGTCTTCCAGCAGCGCACCCTGTGGGCCGGCGCGGTGGTGGCCCTGGCCGGGGCTATCCTGATCGCCGTGGGCCTGGGCGTGTTTGTCCTGTTTATTCTGACGGTCTGGTTGATCCTTCGGGGCGCTGCGGGCGTTCTGAAGCTGAAGGCCGGACGCGCCATGCCTCATCCGCGTGGCTGGCTGATCTGACAGGGACCCATCCATGACCGACGCCCACCAGCCCCGCTTCCAGCCCGGCCATGAGGGCGAGGGCAAGCCCGCCGCCCTGATCGCCTGGGCGCTCTACATCCTGTCGATCCCGTCGGCGAACCTGCTGGTCATCGTCGGTCTTGTCGTAGCCTATGCCGCGCGGGCGACCGCCACCGGCATCCCGGCCCAGCATATCGAGGCCCAGATCCGTCTGTTCTGGTCGGTCTTCTGGTGGACCATCGCGACCTGGGTGCTGATCGCCGTCAGCGCGGTGGCATCGCTCGTTCTGATCGGCATTCCGTTCCTTCTTCTGTTCCTTGCGATCTGGTTCCTGATCAGCGTCTGGTTCACCGTGAAGAGCGTGCTCGGTCTGCTGCAGCTTCTGCAGGACAAGCCGGCCTGACGAACCGTCGCAGTCCGGAACGGTCCGCTGGGCACAAACATTTCGGCGGCTCACTGAGGGAGCAGGCCATGAGCGATCTTCGCGATGTCACCGAAAGGCGGCGTTACGAGCAGGGCTTCGCCGACGCGGACGGTGTCATGCGCTGCGTCTGGGCCGACTACGCGGATCGTGTGAACGGCCGGGCGATCCTGCACGTCGAGGCCGAACCACAGTTGCGCGGCACAGGAGCGTCCGGGAGATTCATGCAATCATTGGCCGATCATGCTCGCAAAGAGGCCATCAAGCTTGTGCCGGTCTGCGGATATGCCGCCGCCTGGTTCCGCCGCCACCCCAACGAGGCGGACCTGCTGGCCAGCCCGGCCTGAACAAAATCTCGCTGGAGTTTGGCGACAGTGTGCGTCGGGCTGAAAGGGAGGGCGCGATGGGACCAATCGATTTGACCGCGTTCAGCGACGTCGCAGGGCCCCTGCAAACGTGGGTCCTGCCCGCCCTTCTGGGGCTCGGCCTCGCCTCGGCGACGGGCCTGCGGACCTTCCTGCCGCTGCTGATGCTGGCCCTTGCCGCACGGTTCGGCCTGTTCGGCATCGACCTGAACGACCGCATGGCATGGCTGGCGGACTGGCCCGCCATCGCCGCCCTGGCGGTGGCTGCCGCGGTTGAGTTTACGGGCGACAAGATCCCGGTCGTCGATCATGCGCTCAATGTTCTGGGCGCCTTCACCCGGCCGATCGCCGGGGCCATAGCGGCGGCCAGTGTCTTCGCCGGGGTCGATCCCATGACGGCGGCCATCGCCGGGCTGATTGTCGGAGCCCCGACCGCCTTCGCCTTCAACGCCGCCCAGGGCGGGGCGCGACTGACCTCCACCGCGACGACGGGCGGGATCGGCAATCCCATCCTGTCCTTCATCGAGGATGTCCTCAGTTTCCTGATGGTCGTCCTGGCCTTCCTCGCACCGGTCCTGGTTCCGATCCTCATGATCGTCCTGGCCGTGGTGGTGTTTCGACTGGCCAGGCGGATGCGGAGCCGGTTGGACACGCGCGACGGCGCGATCCAGGCTGACCCGGCTCGTCCGTCCTGACACAGTCCGTCCGGCAGACTAGCGGGCCGCCTCTTCTCCCAGAGCCTCCGCTGCCTCCTCGTTGAGTGCCCGGCTCTCGCGCTTGGGCCGGACATAGGGCTCCGGCGTGGGGGTTACGGCGTTGCCGCGCATCAGGCGGCGTCCTGCCTTTATGCCGCCGGTCGTTTGCAGGATCAGCCGCTCGGCATCGCGTCGGCGCACATCCTCGATCGTCTCAGCCACGTCCTCGCCGTTGAAGCCCAGGTCGCTCAGCACCTGCTCGCCGAACTTCAGCGCGGATTCGAACGTCTCGCGGATGTGATACTCGACGCCCGCCTCGATCAGCCGCAGCGAATGGCCGCGGTCATAGGCGCGCACGAACAGCTTGGTCAGGGGGAACTCGGCCTTGACCAGTTCCACGATCCGGTCGGCCACCTCGGGCTTGTCGACGCAGACCAGAATGGTCTCCGCCTTCGCCGCGCCGGATGCGCGCAGCACGTCCAGCCGCGAGCCGTCGCCGAAGTAGACCTTGAAGCCGAAGTTCCCGGCCGCCTGGATCATCTCCACGTCGTGGTCGATGATGGAGACGTCGACGTCGCGGGCCAGCAGCGGCTGGGACACGACCTGGGCGAAACGGCCGAAGCCGATGATGAGGACCCGCTCCTTCAGGTTTCGCGCCTCCTCGACGCCCTCCATCGACACGGCCTGACGGGACCTGAGCCGGTCGGCGATCATGACCCTGAGCGGCGTCACGGCCATCGAGACGATCACCACCGCCGAGGCGATGGCGGCCGTGCGGGCGTCGAACAGGCCGGCGGCGAGCGCGGCACCATAGAGGACGAAGCCGAACTCCCCGCCCTCACCCATCAGGGCCGCGCGCTTCAGCGCCTCGTCATGCGGCGCCTTCATGATACGGGCGACGGCGTAGACGCCGATCATCTTGGCGGCCATGGAGGCGAAGACCGCCGCCAGCACGATCCGCCAGTCCTGGATGACCACGCCGAGGTCCAGCGACATGCCGACGCTGAGGAAGAACAGCCCCAGCAGAATGCCTCGGAAGGGCTCGACGTCCGCCTCCAACTGGTTGCGGAAGCTGGATTCCGACAGCAGCACGCCGGCGAGGAAGGCCCCCATCGCCATCGACAGCCCGCCAATGTCCATGGCCCACGCCGAGCCGAGCACGACCAGCAAGGCACCCGCCGTCATGACCTCGCGGCCGCCGTAGCGCGCGAGGATGCGGAACACGGGGTTCAGGGCCCACTTGCCGATCACATAGACGGCGGCGACGGCGGCCAGGGCCAGGCCGACGGTCATCCAGATCGGCTGGGGGTCCTCGATGGTCGTGCCGTAGATGCCCGCCAGCACCGCCACCATGGCCAGCAGCGGCACGATGGCCAGGTCCTCGAACAGCAGGATGGAGATCACCCTCTGGCCGTCGGTCTCGTTGTTCTCGTTCCGCTCCTCGAGGATCTGCATCACGATGGCGGTGGACGACAAGGCGAAGCCCGAGCCGATGATCAGGGCGACGTACCAGGGCAGGCCGAAGGCGGCGACGGCGGTCGTCAGCAGGGTGGCGCAGACGATCACCTGGGCCGCGCCAACGCCGAAGATGTCGTTTCTCAGGCTCCACAATCGGGCAGGCCGCATCTCCAGACCGATGATGAACAGGAACATGACGACGCCGAGCTCGGCGACATGCAGAACGGCTTCGGCGTCCTCGATCATGCCGATGCCGAACGGGCCGATGATCAGACCGGCGGCGAGATAGCCGAGCACGGCTCCCAGCTTGAACCGCTTGAACAGGGGCACGGCCGCCACGGCGACCGCCAGCAGCCCAACGGCATGCCCCAGCCCCATCCCCGTCGGTTCCGCCATGCCCGCTCCTTGTCGCCGCAGGACCTATAGTGGCGCTTGGTCTTCGCGATTGCGAGAGCCGATCATGCTCTGGCCAGCTCGACGATGCGGCGAACCAGCGGACTGTCCGGATCGGTCAGGGGCGTGAGCACCGTGAAATGGTTCAGCCCGGGCAGGGCCTCGAATCGGGTCTGGGCCCCCCGCGCGCCCCAGGTGGTCGCCATGTCACGGGACTGGCGGACGAACTCGGCCGTCTCCTCGGCACCGACGATGCAGTCCAGCACCGTCCCGCCGGGCGCGCCGCCATTGGGCGCGGGCCAGTGGATGGGCGACAGCGCCCTCGCCTCCATACGGTCGAGGCCCAGCGCGGCGTTGATGGAGGTCGGGACCAGCGGCTCCAGATCGAACACGCCCGAGATCGCCACCGCCGCCGAGGCCCGGCCTTCGCTCAGCAGACAGGCGGCCAGGTGCCCCCCGGCGGAGTGGCCGAACACCATCGGCCTCGACCCCGTTCGCTGGCGCAGCAGGGCGGCGGCCTCCCGCATCTGGGTCACGATGCGGCCCAGGCGAACGCCCGGGCAGAGGTCATAGGAGGCGACGGCCAACGACACGCCGTTGGCCACAAGGGCGGGCGCGATGCCGCTGAACCAGTCCTTGTCCAGCGCCTGCCAGTAGCCGCCGTGGATGAACAGGGCGAAGGGCGCATCCGGCCCGGCCTCGAACAGGTCCATCACTTCACGCTCACCGGGGCCGTAACGGAGCAGGGTCGGCGGATGGGCCGCGCGCGCCGACTGGGCGTCCGCTTTCCAGGCCGCCATCAGGGCCGGATGCTCCGGCACTGCGGCGCGGTTGTTGTACTGGGTCTCGAGCGCTTCGTCCGAGAGGGGCTTATCCGTCACGCGCGCATCCGCTACCAAGCCCGGAAAGCGCCGGGAGCCTCTGCCATGATGACCGCCATCTTCGTCTTCATCAAATGCGAGCTGGGCCACGCCAACGATGTCGCGGCCGACGTCGTCGACAATGTCGAACACGTTTCGGAGGTCTATTCCACATCGGGCCAGTACGACCTGCTGGCCAAGTTCCAGCTGCCCAAGGACATGGACATCGGCACCTTCGTGACGAAGTCGGTCCAGACGCGGCCTCATATCCGCGACACCTTCACCGTCATCACCTTCTCGCCGTTCCTGCCGACGAAGTGACGCTACGTCAGCGGTGAATCCCTGCTAGTTTCGTCGCCAGAGGAAACGCGGGGAACACGCATGACCGATCTGGACACCTTCCGCGCCGAGACGCGCGCCTGGCTGGAGGCGAACTGCCCGGCCGAATGCCGGGGGCCGCTGGACAACGACGAGGACCGCGTCTGGGGCGGCCGCAATGCCACCTTCAAGACGCCGGCGCACAAGCGCTGGATGGAGGTCATGGGCGAACGTGGCTGGACCGCGCCCGAATGGCCGACCGAGTACGGCGGTGGCGGGCTGAGCCGCGAACAGGCCAAGGTGCTGGCCAGCGAGATGCGCCGCATCGACGCCCAGTCGCCCCTGTCCAGCTTCGGCATCTGGATGCTGGGCCCGGCTCTGCTCCAGTTCGGGACCGAGGAGCAGAAGAAGCGCTTCCTGCCGCCCATCGTGCGTGGCGAGATCCGCTGGTGCCAGGGCTACTCCGAACCCGGCGCAGGCTCGGACCTGGCGGGCCTCCAGACCCGCGCCGAGGACCGCGGCGACCACTGGATCGTCAACGGCCAGAAGGTCTGGACCTCCTATGCCGACAAGGCGGACTGGATCTTCTGTCTGGTGCGCACCGACCCGGACGCGCCCAAGCATCTGGGCATTTCGTTCGTGCTGTTCGACATGGCCACGCCCGGTGTGACCACCCGCCCGATCACCCTGATCAGCGGCAAGTCGCCCTTCTGCGAGACCTTCTTCGACAACGTCCGGGTCGAGAAGGAGAACCTGATCGGAACTCTGAACCGTGGATGGGACGTGGCCAAGGCGCTTCTGGCGCACGAGCGGACCATGATCGGGGCCATGGGCGACATGGGCCGGCCGATGGGGCAGGTCGCAGTGGACTCATTGGGCCTGGACGAATCCGGCCGTCTGGACGAGCCGATGCTGCGCACCAGGATCGCCGAACTCGAGATCGACGTCGCCGCCTTCCGCCTGTCGATGGAGCGGGTGGGCGATCAGGTGAAGGCCAAGCAGGTCTCACCGGCCATCGCCTCGATGCTGAAGTACTACGGCTCGGAGCTGAACAAGCGCCGCCACGAACTGGCCATGGCAGCGGGCGGTTCAGACGCGCTGGAATGGGAGAGCGAGCGGTCCAAGGGCGGCACGCCGGCCCGTGAATGGCTGCGCACAAAGGCCAACTCCATCGAGGGCGGCACCAGCGAGGTTCAGCTGAACATCATCGCCAAACACCTGCTGCAACTGCCGGGGGCCTGATCCGAACCTCTCCCTCCCCTTTATGGGGAGGGTGGCGCGCAGCGCCGGGTGGGGCCTGGCGCCGCACCACCCCACCCGTCCGACGCTTCGCGTCGTCCACCCTCCCCATGAAGGGGAGGGAGAAACGAGACCGAAATGCCCCTGATCCTGACCGAAGAACAGACGATGCTGAAGGAGGCCGCTGATGGCTTCCTGGCCGAGCACGCGCCCATCACTCACCTGCGCCAGCTGCGCGACAGTCGCGATCCCGACGGCGTGTCGCGCGACCTGTGGCGGGCCTTCGGCGAGATGGGCTTCGCCGGCGTCATCATCCCGGAGGAACACGGCGGCTCAGGTCTGGGTGCCGTCGAGGCGGGCGTGGTGGCGGAGGCACTGGGCCGGACCCTGACGCCTTCGCCCTACTTCGGGTCCAGCCTGCTTGCTGCCCGCATCCTGATCGACGCGGCCTCGGCCGAACAGCAGGCCGCATGGCTGCCGAGGATCGCGGCGGGTGAGGCGATCCTGAGCCTCGCCGTCGACGAGGGTCCCAAGCACCAGCCCAGCCGCATCGTCACGACGGCGGAGCGCAGCGGCAACGGCTTCAAGCTGAACGGGGCCAAGGGCTTCGTGCTGGATGGCCACATCGCCGACGCCCTGATCGTGGCGGCCAAAACCGAGGGCGGGACGACGCTGTTCCTGGTCGATCCGAAGACCGCCGGGATCGAGATCGAGCGCACCGTCATGGTCGATTCGCACAACGCGGCGCGGATCACCCTGAAGGACGTTCAGGTCGACGCCGATGCCGTCATCGGCGCGGTCGATGGCGGTGAAAACACCATGTACGCGGCGCTCGACCTGGGTCGAGCCTGCGCTGCCGCCTGCCTGACCGGGGCCGGCGACGAGGCTTTCCGCGTCACGACCGAGTACCTCAGGACGCGCAAGCAGTTCGGCAAGGCGATTGGCGAGTTCCAGGCGCTGCAGCACCGCGCGGCCCATCTCTTCACCGAGCTGGAGATCGCCAAGGCCGCCACTCTGGCCGCGCTCCAGCGGCTGGATGCCGGGGCGGATCAGGCTGATCTCGCCGTCTCCATCGCCAAGGCCAAGGCGGGACGCGTCGCCGAACTGGCGGTGCAGGAGGCGGTCCAGATGCACGGCGGCGTCGGTATGACGGACGAATACGACGTTGGACTGTTCATGAAGCGGGTCCGTGTTCTGAACGAGCTTCTGGGCGATGCCGGCTTCCACGCCGAGCGGATCGCCCGCGCCGGAGGCTACTGAACAGCCCCCAGGGGCGGTGCAACGACGACACGGCCTTAACCCTATCGCTCCCGCGCGGGGGGAAGGCCCTCGACAGGGGATTGCGACCGGTTTCCTATCCGGGTCGATGAAGCCCAACGGTTCGTCAACCCTTCCGGCATGGACACGGGCGGCCATGGTCGGCGTGATGGGGGGAATCGATCTCGCAACGGCGACGACCGCGTCGGGGGGCGTGGTCGAGGCGGCGCAGGGCCGCAGCTTCATCACCTCGGACGGGGCCCGTCTCCACTATCTGGAGGCGGGCCCCGCTGGGGCACAGACGGTCCTGTTTGTTCCCGGATGGACCATGCCGGGCTGGATCTTCGAACGACAGATCGAGGCCCTGTCCGACCGATTCCATGTTCTGGCGCTGGATCCCCGCGGGCAGGGCGAGAGCGAGGTCACGCGCTTCGGCTATACACTTGAGCGGCGGGGCCGGGACATCGGCGAACTGATCGAACAGGCGGCGAACGGCCCGGTGGTGCTGGTCGGCTGGTCGCTGGGTGTTCTGGACAGCCTGGCCTGGGTGGCACAGGCGGGCGACGACCGGATCGCAGGCCTGGTTCTGATCGACAACTCCATCGGTGAGGAGCCCGCGCCCAGGCGAGCAGCCCCCGGAACGCAGGCGGCGGAACCACCCCCCCTGTCTGCCGAGGAACGGCGCGCGCGCCGCGCCGCCTTCGTCGCCGGCATGTTCGCCCACGATCCGGGGGTCGACTATCGCGCGCGTCTGACCGATCAGGCCCTGCGCATGACGCACGAGGACGAGCGGCGTCTGCTGGCCTACGACGTCCCGCGTGATTACTGGCGCGCCGCCGTCCATTCGACATCCAGACCGGTGCTTTATGTCGTGCGCCCGCGCTGGCGCGAGCAGGGAACGAACCTCGTTCGCACTCATCCGAATGCCCGCATGGTCGTGTTTGAGCACGCCGGGCACGCCCTGTTCGTCGATGAAGCGGAGCGCTTCAACGCCCTGTTGCTCGCGTTTCTGGACGAGACAAAAGCGAGACATTCCGAGCAGGACTTGCAAGACACCTCGCCGGAGACACCGTCGACAAGCGTGACACGCGAGACTGCCGCAACGTCCAACGCTCGGCGCAACGTCCTTGACCATCCGGGTCCGTGGGCATGACCGCCCAGACCCGCGCTGCCCTGATCCCCCTGTTCCTGATCGCCATGGGCGTGGTGGGGATCGAGAACGCGCTGACGCGGTACTTCGCCGTCGCGAAATGGTCCGAGTACGGATACTGGATCATCTCCATCGTCATGGCGGGCTTTGCACTCAGCGGCGTTGTCGTCGCCCTGTTCCGGGATGCGGTGGCCCGGCATGGCGTGTTCCTGCGGACCGTCCTGCCCGCCGCCATGGTTCTGGCGGCGGCGCTGGGATACCAGGCCGTGACGGCCAACCCCTTCAATCCGCTGCAGCTTCAGAACCCGACCACCTGGCCGGATCAGGTGCGCAACATCGGCCTCTACTACGCGGTCCTGCTGCCCTTCTTCTTCCTGGCCGGGCTCTACATCAGCCTGATCTTCATCGTGAACCACCGCGAGATCGGCCGGGTCTATGGCTACGACCTGATCGGGGCCGGGCTGGGCGCGGCCCTGGCGCTCGGCCTGATGTTCGTGGTGCATCCCTTCCTGCTGGCCCCGGTGTTGATGATCCCGCTGGCGCTCGCCCCGGTGTTTCAACCCGGTCGAGGCCGATGGGCCGGAATCGGTCTGTCCGCTGCGGCCTTCGTCGGGGCCCAGGCCATTCTGTTCACGGGCGCGCCTCCGGCCTTCTCCGAGTTCAAGTCCATCTTCGCACCGCTGAACACACCGGGTGCGGCCGTGGTCGCCGAGGTTCGCCAGCCGCGCGGACACTATCTGCTTCTGGAAAACTTCACCGAGCGGGTGGATGCCGATGTATCGAACAACGCCGGCATGATGGGTGTCTCCGGGCCGCCCTCTACCTATGGCCTTTATCGCGACGGCAACCGGATCGCGGCCCTGCCCAAGGCCGGGCCGGTCGACGCCGCCTATGCCCCGAGCGCCCTGTCGGCCGCGCCCTATACGCTCAGGCCGGGCGCGAAGGTGCTGCTGGTCGGACTGTCCGGCGGCTATCGTGCGGCCGAGGCGCTCCGGCTGGGCGCGACACGTGTCGAAGGCGTCGAGGGTGAACCGGTCCTGCGCGCCGCCCTGGTCAATGGCCTCGGTCCCTCACCGGCGCTGGCCCCCGATCCCCGCTTTACCCTTCTGGAGGGCGGGCCGATCGCGGCGGCATGGCGGGCCGGGCCGAACGCCTATGACGTCATCGACCTGTCCGCCGACTTCGTAGACGCGGCCCCCGCCAACGTGACCGGCGTCACGGCCGAGGCGATGCACGCCTATCTTGCCGTGCTGAAGCCCGGCGGCATGGTGTCGGTGTCGGTCTCGATCCGCGACTTTCCCGTCTATGCGCTGCGGGTCCTGGCGACGGCGCGACAGTCCCTGGCCGGCATAGGAGTCAACGACCCGTCCGCCCACGTCATGGTCTACCGCTCGGCGTGGAACGCGCGGATCCTTATCAGCCCGACACCGTGGTCGCAGACGGATGTGGCGGCACTTCAGGCCTGGGCGGCGGAGCGATCGTTCGATGTCTCCTGGCGGCCCGGCCTGGATGTGGCGGCGGCCCGGGCCGGCCTGTTCAACGACCTGCCCAGCGTCTCCTTTGCCAACGGCCAGATCGTCTCGACCGGCCCCAATGACGCCATCGCCAATGAGGTCGAGGCCGTGCTCGCCGGGCGTCCGTCGCCCTCGGCCGAGGCCTTCCACATTCGGCCCGCGACCCTGGATCGGCCTGCCTTCTACGCCTCCCTCCGGCTCGAAGACCTGCCGACGCTGATCCGCCGTCTTGAGGTCCTGCCCCAGGCCGAGATCGGAGCGCTGGTGAACATCGCCGTGCTCGGTCAGGCCATGGTCATCGCGCTTCTGGTGCTGGCCGCGCCGCTCCTGTTTCGTCGGCGGACCAGCGGAGCCCGGGACAAGCCCCGGGCCTGGCCTGCGCTCTACTTCCCGGCGCTCGGCCTCGGCTTTCTGCTCATCGAGATCTGGCTGATCGACAAGGCGGCCTTCTGGCTCAACGACTATTCGTCCGCCTTCGCCCTGGTGCTCACCTCCATGCTGATCTTCTCCGGATTGGGCAGCATGATCGCGGGCCGCTGCGCCGCCCTGCCCAAGGCCGCTTCGCTGATCGGCCTGATCGTCATTCTCGGGTGGATCGCGGCCATGTGGATGGGGGCCGAGGACTTCATGATGCGCACGCTCGACCAGCCGTGGGCAGTCAAGGGCGCGATGGTCGTCCTCGCCGCCGCGCCGGTCTCGCTTGCGCTCGGGCTGCCGTTCCCGCTCGGTCTGATCCAGGTCGGGGACGGCCGGGCCCTGCCCTGGGCCTGGGGCTTGAACGGAGCCTTCTCGGTCGTGGCCACGCCGCTGGCCAATCTCATGAGCCGCGACATCGGCTTTTCCTCCCTTCTGATCGTCGGGGCAGGGCTCTATGCGCTGGCTTTCCTCGTCCTGCCCGTCGCCGCGCCCCGGCCGAAGTCCGCCCCGATCTTTGAACCCGCGCCGCCGGCCGATCCTTTCGCCGACCTGCCCGAACCGGCGGCGGCCACTCTCGATCCCTTCCCTGCGGACATCCGCCCGAACCAGACGAGCCCCGCATGACCCCGTTCAACCGCCGCACCCTGCTGACCGCCGCCGGCGCGACCGCCATCGCTGGCCTTTCCGCCTGCGACGAACAGACGATGAAGTCCGTCCAGGCGCGCCTCAATCCGACGCAGGCGACAGGCGAGTCGAGCGCAGTGGCTCCCGCAGGCAACGCGGCGACCGAAGCGGGCACGACCTCGGCCGTGTCCGAGACCGTCCGCATGCCGAGCGAGCCGTGGACCTATACCCGCTTCAACGCGGCCATGCAGGCTTCAGAGCGCCCCCACGCGATCAGCGAGGCCCAGTTCAACGAGATCCAGGCCAGGAAACCGGCCGCCATCGAGCGCATCCGAACCTATCTGGACAGCCGCTTCGGGGCCCATGACCCCAAGGTGGTGCAGGCCTTCGAAAGCGTGCCGCGCGACTTCTATCACTATGCGTATGCATCGGACGCCTCGACCGCCTATCAGGCCTATGAGGCCGATCCCAAGCCCTGGGCCATCGGCCATGGCAGCGTGCTCTCCGACTATCTGGGCCAAGCCTATATGACCCAGCTGGCGGCACCCAAGCCGACCGATGTCACGCTGGAGATCGGCACGGGTTCCGGCTTCCAGTCCAGCCTGCTCAGCCGCATCGTTCGCGACAGCTATACGATCGAGATCATCCAGCCGATCGGCGAGGCGGTGGGGAAGATCTTCGCCCCGCTGGGCTACGACAACGTCCACTCGCGTGTCGGCGACGGCTACTTCGGCTGGCCGGAGGTGACTGAGGGTTTCGACACCATCATGCTGACCTGCGTGGCCCAGTACGCTCCGCCCGAGCTGTTCCGCCAGCTCAAGCCCGGCGGCAAGTTGATCATCCCCATTGGCCAGCCGTTCCGGCGGGGTCAGGTGCTCTACGTCTACACCAAGGACGCCGATGGCCGGGTGCGGTCACGGCGCGACGTGGGCGTCTTCTTCATCCCCATGACCGGGGCGATGCAGACACAGGCGAGGCCGACCTGACTGTCTCCTCCCCGTCGGCCGCTTGGCCGATGGGGAGGTGGCACGGAGCGAAGCGGAGTGACGGAGGGGTTGTTCGCTGCGTCAAGAACCCCTCCGTCTGCTCGCGAAGCGCTCGCATCCACCTCCCCATTCGCCAAGCGGCGAACGGGGAGGAGACAGGTCACGCCGCCTCAGCGTCCACCCGCGCCGGCACCAGAGCATCCAGCGCCTGGACCAGGTCGGCGATCAGGTCGTCCTCGTGCTCCAGACCGACCGAGAGCCGCAGAAGCCCTTCGGTGATGCCGGCGACCGCGCGGGCCTCCGGCGTCATGGCGGCATGGGTCATGGTGGCGGGATGGGCGATCAGGCTTTCGACGCCCCCCAGGCTCTCGGCCAGGGTGAAGGCGTCCAGGGTCTCGACCAGACATCGTACAGCCTCGACCCCGCCCGCCAGCTCAAAGCTCAGCATGGCGCCGAAGCCGTTCTGCTGCTTGGCCGCCAGGGCGTGGCCGGAGTGAGACTTCAGCCCCGGATAGTGGACCGCCGACACCGCCGGGTGGGCCTCCAGCAGGGCTGCGATCTTGCCCGTCGTCGCCTGCTGGCGTTCGATCCGGGCGAACAGGGTTCGCACGCCGCGCAGCGTCAGATAGGCGTCGAACGGAGATCCCGTGACGCCCAGGCAGTTGGCCCACCAGGCCAGTTCGGCATGATCCGCCGGGTCGGCGGAGATCACCGCCCCACCCACCACGTCGGAATGGCCGTTGATGTATTTGGTCGTGGAGTGGATCACGATGTCGGCGCCCAGCGCTATGGGGGTCTGGAGCGCTGGCGACAGGAAGGTGTTGTCCGCCACCACCTTGGCCCCGACGCGATGCGCCCGGGCGCAGATGTCGGCGATGTCTACCACGCGCAGCAGGGGGTTGGACGGCGTCTCGACCAGCACAAGCCTGGGGTTGAGCTTCAGCGCGGCGTCCAGCGCGACCGGGTCGCCCTGATCGACCCACAGGACTTCGAAGTGACCTTTCCGGGCTCGCGCGGTCAGCAGGCGATGGGTGCCGCCGTAGCAGTCATGGGGCGCGATCAGCAGGTCGCCGGGCTCCAGCAACGACAGGGGCAGGTCGACCGCGGCCATGCCGGTCGCGGTGACAACGCAGCCTGCCCCGCCTTCCAGCTCGGCAAGCGTCTCGGCCAGCACATCGCGCGTCGGATTGCCCGAGCGGCTGTAGTCGTACTTCCGCTTCTGCTCGAAGCCGGCGAAGGAATAGTTCGACGACAGATAGAGGGGCGGCATCACCGCGCCGTGGGCCGTGTCCTGATCAACGCCGGAACGGGCGCAGGTCGTGTGGGCGTGACGCCCCTTTTTGCTGGACAGGCTCATTGGGTGATCTCCTTGAGGGCGGCGCGGAGGATCGCGCCGACGGCTTCGTCCTCCTTCAGGAAGGCGTCGTGGCCATAGAGCGAGGGCGCTTCGACGAAGCGGAAAAGGGTGGGCAGTCGGGCCGCGAGCTCGCGGATGTCCTCGATCGGCACCAGTCGGTCGGAGGCAAAGCCGACCAGGGTCGTCGGGGTGACGATGGCCTCGGGTGTCACCTGATGGCGGTCGATGGAGTCCGACAGCGACAGCCAGCGGGAAGGCGTGGTGTGGGTCCGATAGGCCCGGCCCCGTGCCGTCAGATAGTCGCAGACCGGATAGCTGCCGCCGACGCGCGTCGGAGCGACGGTCTCGAACCGGTCAGCGAACTCCTCGGCTGTGCGATAGGTGGTCATGGCCAGTTCGCGGGCCAGGGCCACGCCGTCCTCGGGTCGCCCCGCGGCTTCGGCCAGCTGCAGAATGCGCCGCTGGATACCGCGCCATGCCGTGGCCTGGGGATGGGCGCGGTGGGCGGCGGAGACGACCACCAGCTGCTCGACCCGCTCCGGGAACAGTTCGGCGAAGGCCAGGGCGATCATGCCGCCGTAGGAGCAACCGACGAAGGCCGAGACGATCGGGTCGCCGATGGCGTCCAGGATCAGGGCCAGCAGCCGCGCCTGGTCGTGGGTGGTGATCGTCACCGGCCGGGCACCCGGCGCGGTCTCCGGGGCGTAGTCGAAGGCCAGGACCTGAAAGCGGTTCAGGTCGATCGGTCCGCGGATCGAGACGGCGCCCGACCACCAGCCCAGACCGTTGGTTTCCGTCCGATGCACGAACCGCCCGGCCGAGATGCCGCCGGCGACGACGACCAGCGGCGCGCCCTCCCGGCCATGCAGGCGGCCGGTGATGCGACGCTGGGCCAGCCGCTCCCCCGACTGCAGCCGGAAGTCGGTCGGTATCTCGACCGGCAGATCGACCGCGACGTTGCCGCGCGCGATCTTGGGCAACCGCGATAGGGAGGTCTGAAGAGGTTCGAGGGTCTGTGTGTCGAAGGCCATGTCGTCGTCCGCATCGTCCTGCTCAGCAAGACCCCGGACGCGGTGACAGACCGTGGAGACGTCGCCTGACCGACGCTCCACTCATCTCTCGCGGAAGGTTGAAACCCTCCCCGCAGGAGTTGGCACCGTTCGGGCGGAACCCGATGGTTGCCCCGGCGTCAAAGGGCCTATCCCTCAGCCGGTCTTGATGAGTGACGTTACGTTGCGAGTGCGAAGGGCGCGGGTCAAGAGAAAAAATCTACCTCGTTTCACGCCTTCAGCGCGAAAGGCGTGGCAATCGGGCCGCAGTCGGGGCCGTGCGCAAAACAAAAGTGCGCTGATGGGTTGACCGCCGCAACATCCCCCGACACCCTCCACTCAACGTTTTCCCTGAGGTCAGCCCGTGTCCCGTCTCGGCCGCATCGCCGTTTCGACTTCGATCCCCGCCTTCGCGGCGCGGTCGATGACGCCTGCGACCTTCATTTCGACCACCACCGGCATGACCACCACCGGCCCCTCGCGGGCGGGGACAGGTTAGCGCGCGGTCGATCAGACAGCCCAGCAAACCCCGACCCGCCCGGCCCCGGCCCGGCGGGTTTTCTTTCGCCCGAAATCACACCCTCTCCCGAAACGGATCACCCCGATGCCCCAGTCCAAAGCCCATCTCTCCGTCGTTCAGAAACCGCTTCCGGCCGCCGCGCCGGAACCGGATGTCGTCGTCCTGAAGTTCGGCTCGTCCATCCTGAAGGACCAGTCCTGCGCCCCCGCCGTGGCGTCGGAGCTCTATGGCCACGTCCGCGCCGGACGGAAGGTCGTGGCGGTCGTCTCCGCACTGGGCGGCCAGACTGATCGTCTGCTGGCCGATGCCCGCGCGCTGGGGCTTGATCACGAGAACGAGCTCCTTCCTGCCTATGTCGCCCAGGGCGAGGAGCAGGCAGCGGCCCTGGTCGCCATCGCCTGTGACCGCATCGGTCTTGACGCCTGCGCCCTGTCGGTGCGCGAGCTCGGCATTGTGGCCGAGGGACCCGTCGAACACGCCCACCCCGTGGCCCTGCATGTCGAGGCCCTCAACCGGGCCATCGCGGCCCATCAGGTCGTGGTCGTTCCCGGCTTCGGCGCGATCGGACCGCATGGCCGCGTGGTCCTGCTCGGCCGCGGTGGCTCGGATCTGACGGCGGTCTTCCTTGCCGCCGAACTCGGCCTGAAGCGGGCGCGGCTGGTGAAGGACGTCGACGGTCTCTACGACCGCGATCCCGCATCGGCATCGGGTAAGCCTTTGCGCTTCCGGCGCGCCAGCTGGGACGACGCCCGCCGTCACGGCGGCGCCCTGGTGCAGCACGACGCCATCGATCTGGGCCAGCAGAGATCGGTCGAAATCGAAGTCGCCGCCATCGGTCGATCGGACTGCACGGTGGTCGGAGAAGCGTCGGCACCTCCGGGACCGTCGGTGCCGGATGCGCCCCTGAAGGTTGCCATCGCTGGCTGCGGCGTGGTCGGTGGGGGTCTGCTGAAGCGGCTCCAGGCCGATGGTCGCTTTGAGGTGGTTGGCGTCCTCGTCCGCGATCCGAAGAAGCCGCGCGACGTCGAGGCACCGTCGCATCTGTTCACCTCTGATCGGGAGGCTCTTCTGGCGCTCCAACCCGACATCCTGCTGGAGGCTCTGTCAGAGGGTGGCGCTGGCCACGACCTGATCCGGGCAGCGTTGGAGCGTGGCATCGATGTGGCGAGCGCCAACAAGCAGGCGATCAGCCGTGATCCTCAGGGACTGGCCGATCTCGCCCACGCCAAGGGCGCGCGGCTGGCCTATTCGGCGGCTGTCGGTGGCGGTGCCCCGATGATCGAGACGGTGCGTGTCGCCCGGGCCGCCGGACCGATCAAGGGCTTTGAGGCCATCCTGAACGGCACGGTCAACTTCATGCTGAGCCGCATCCAGGCCGGCGCAGACTTCGCCGATGCCCTGGCTGACGCCCGGGTCGCGGGGTTTGCCGAAGAGGATCCGTCCTCGGATCTGGAGGGACGCGACTCGGCCGCCAAGGTTCGTCTGCTGGCCTTTGAGGCTTTCGGCCGACCGGCTGAGGACGTGCCCTGTGCGGCGTTGTCGGAAGACTTCCGGCCGTCCAGTCCGGCTCGCCAGATCGGCGCCTGTTTCAATGAGGCTGATCATCTGAAGGCGTCGGTTTCGCTTGACGTCAGCCTCGACGACCCGTTTTTCCTGGCCCTGAACGGGGAGAGAAACGGCTTGAAGGTCTATGGAGAGGATGGACGGATTTGGTCCTGCAGCGGACGAGGTGCCGGACGCTGGCCCACGACCGAAAGCGTTCTGGCCGACCTGAACGACATCGTTCGCGCGCGCCACGCGTCGTTGGGGCACCACTAGCCCTTGGCCGTCTTCACTCCTGTTTCGGACGATCAGGCGCGGACCTTTCTGCGGGACTATGATCTCGGCGATCTGGTGGCGCTGCATCCGATCGCCGAAGGCGTGGAGAACACCAACTTCCGGCTGGAGACCGTCGGGGCACGCCACGTCCTGACCCTGTTCGAAGCCCGCACAGACGCGGCGTCGCTGCCGTTCTGCCTCGGGCTGACCGATCATCTGGCGGCTCAGGGTTTTCCGGCACCTCGGCCGGTGCCCGGGCGGGAAGGGGGCTGGATCGGTCGGCTGAACGGGCGTCCGGCCGCCGTGATCGAATGGCTTGAGGGGGCCTGGCTGCGGCACCCCTCGCTGGATGAGGTCGAGGTCGCCGGCGCAATGCTGGCACGGCTGCACCTAGCGGCAGCAAAGTTCGCCGGCCTGCGCGAGAACCCTGTTGGCCCGGTCACCTGGAGGGCACTGGCCGACCGGTCCGCTACGGCCGCGACCGGCGAGGATCGGGAAATCCTGGATGAGGCCGAAGCGTTGCTGCTACGCCTCGACGATCCCTTTGCGGGTGAACTGCCGGTCGGGCCCATCCACGCGGACTACTTCCCCGACAATGTCCTGTTCCAGAGCGGCGCTGTGTCCGGCGTCATCGACTTCTACTTCGGCTGCAACGGGCCACTCGCCTACGATCTGGCCATCGCCCTGAGCGCCTGGGGCTTTGATGCGCACGGCGTGCCGATGCCCGACGCCGTCGCCGCCTTTCGCCGGGGCTATGAGACCCTGCGCCCGCTGACCGACGCAGAAGCCGCCGCCCTGTCGCGGCTGGGCGAGGCGGCGGCGCTCCGTTTTACGCTGACCCGGCTACACGATCGCATCTTCCATGATCCGACCAAGCTCGTGACGCCCAAGGACCCCGCCGCCTTTCTGCGACGCGCGTCCTGGTGGAGAACCTACTCTGCGGCCGGTCCGTCGATGGTCAGCGGCGCTTCGTAGATATCGACCCGGGCCGGCGCGCCATAGGTCTGAACCACGCGCTGGCGCCACGCGTCCGAGAACCATGCCTCGGCCGACGCCCGGTCCTCGAACAGATAGGCCCCGCCGAAGCTGCCTTCGCCGATGGTGAAGGACTTGGTCTTGAGGCCCTGGATCTGGCGGTAGCGAGGCGCCGCCGCCTCGAACTCGGTACGCAGGCGCTCGGCCGTGACGCCCGGCGGTGTCGGCACATTGACCACGACGACGACGTCGTCGGCGGCGGACTGGGCGAAGGTGGGTCCTGCGATCGCCAGGGCGGCGGTCAGGATGGCAAGGGTTCTGAGGGTCATGGTTGATCTCCTTGATCGCCACGATTAGACACGGCGCTCCAAGCCGCGCTATTCTGAAACGCGCAAAATCGATTTGCGAATAACGCAAGGATAGTTCGTGGACCTGGAAGGATTGGCCCTGCTTGGCCTGATCGAACAGGAGCGAAACCTCAGCCTGGCGGCCCGCCGTCTCAACGTCGCCGTGTCGACGGTGAGCCGCCGTGTGGATGCCCTGGAGGTCAACCTGGGGCTTCGGCTGGTGGATCGGCGGTCGGACGGAGCCCGCCTGACGCCGGAGGGACGCCGGATCGCGGCGCTTGCACAACCCATTATCGATCAGGCGGCCGCCCTGCGACGTACCGCTGAGGGCCTGGCAGCGGAAGTCAGCGAACGGCCTCTCATCGTCTCGGCGACGGAGTTCGTGGTGTCCGATCTCCTCGCTCCCGCCCTTCCGGCTCTGTTCGCCTCGAACCCGGATCTGAAGGTCGTACTTCGGTCGCAAGCCGAGATTGTCAGCCTCGCTCACCGTGAAGCTGATCTGGCGATCCGCATGTCCCGACCCGAGGGTGACAGTCTGCTGGCCAGGCGGCTCGGCGACATCGCCCTGGGTTGCTTCGCCCATCCGCTTTACCTGGGCGACCGGGACCCGATGACGCTCAACTTCGCCGCCGAGCGTTTGCTGATCTATGACGACAGCTACGGCCGCATGCAGGAGCTGGACTGGGTCGCGGCGGCGGGCCTGGATCGTTCCGTGGCGATGCGGACTTCCAGCACACGCGGGCTTCTGACGGCGGCGATGTCGGGAGCCGGTGTCGCAATCCTCCCCGTGCTCCACGCCCGGCGCGAGGGCCTCGTCGAAATCTCCACGCCGTTCGTCCTGCCGGCCCGGACGGCCTGGCTCATCACCCATCGCGACATCCGACGCCTGCCTGCGGTCCGCGCCGTGCATCGCTGGATCATCGAGGTCTTCCAGGCGATGCTGAAAGAGACCGCCGCGCTCAGGTCTGGAACGCCCTGACCGCCGCCAGCGCCTCGCTGGTATCCGTGCCAATCACATCGAACCGTTCGGCGCGGTCGCCGAGGGCGCGGATGACCTCGGGGGGATGCGGGTCAAACCCCACCACCGGGGCGACGTCCTTGCCGAACTTCGCCGGGTGAGCGGTCGCCAGCGCCACGACCGGGCCAGCGGTTCGGTCTATGGTGCGCGCGGCTGAGAGGGCGACCGCCGTGTGGGGACAGACGACCTGGTTCCAGGCCGTGTGCGCGTGCGCGATCTCTGCGCGCGTCGTGGCCTCGTCCACGGAAACGGCTGAGACCTCGCGACGCAGGGCGGTTAGCAGCTCATCGGGAAGCACGACACGACCGTCACGCGCGAAGTCAGCGAACACCCCGCGCGTCAGGTCGGCGTCACGGCCGGAGGCCTCGTACACCAACCGTTCGAAGTTCGAGGGAGCCTGGACATCCATGCTGACCGAGGCCGTCTCGACGGCTGCGCGACGGGCATAGACGCCCTCGTTGATGGCGCGGGCCAGGGCGTCGTTCGCATTGACCGCCGCCACGAAGCCCCGCGACGGCAGGCCCATCCTGGACGCTGCGATCCCGGCGAAGGCGTCGCCGAAGTTGCCCGTCGGCACGACAAAGACCGGGGCTCGCGTCTCGCCCACCGCAGCCAGCTGCGAGACCGCCGAGAGATAGTAGGGGATCTGGCCCGCGAGGCGCGCCCAGTTGATCGAGTTGACCGAACTGAACCGGCCCTGGGCGCGCAGGCTCTCGTCGGCCAGCAAGGCCTTCACCAGCCTCTGGCAGTCGTCGAAGTCACCCCGCACAGCAAGGTTCAGGACGTTGTCGGCCTCGATCGTCGTCATCTGCCGACGCTGAACCGGGGAAACCCGCTCATGCGGATGCAGGACGACCAGGCGGATTCGCGGCTGGTTGGCGAAGGCGGCCACCGCCGCCGCCCCGGTGTCTCCGCTTGTGGCCGTGACCAGCGTCAGCCGTTCGCCGGAGGTCTGCAGCGCCTCGGCCGAAAGGGCCGCGGCCAGCTGCATGGCCAGATCCTTGAAGGCCGCTGTCGGACCGTGGAACAGCTCAAGCAGCCAGAGCCCGTCCTCCAGCTGGACGAGCGGCGTCACCTCCGGCGGAGCGAAGCCGGCGATCAAGCGATGCAGCGCCCGGTCCAGCGCGCCTTCGGGCAGGGCGGTACCGATGAAGGGCTGCATGGCGGCAAGGGCCATGTCCGAATAGGCGAGACCCGCCGCCCAGTTTGCAGGCGTCAACTTTGGCCACGTCGCCGGCATGTAGAGGCCCCCGTCCGGGGCCATGCCCCGCAGAAGGGCTTCGGCGAAGTCGGCGACGGGCGAGGACCCGCGGGTCGAGACGTATCGGGCGGCGGCGTGTTGCATCGCACACGACGCTAGCCCGGGCGCGTCAGTATGGCGAGGCCCGGGCGAGATGACGAAGCAGGCTTTGGGTGCTAGCGACGCTGGAATGTCGCACGTCCCGTCTCGCTTGACCCACCTCCAGTCTCTGGAGGCCGAGGCCACTCACATCCTGCGTGAAGTGGTCGCTGAGATCGAACGTCCGGTCATGATGTATTCGATCGGCAAGGACTCTGCGGCGATGCTGCACCTGGCCAGAAAGGCCTTCTGGCCCGGTCCCCTGCCGTTCCCCCTGCTGCACGTCGACACGACCTGGAAGTTTCGGGACATGTACGCCGAGCGTGACCGCATCGCGGCCGACCCGGCCATCGACCTCAAGGTCTGGGTCAACGAGGACGCGCGCGCCCGCGGCATCAATCCCTTCGATCACGGCAGCCTGCACACGGACCTGTGGAAGACCGAGGGGCTGAAGCAGGCGCTGGATCACTTTGGCTTTCAGGCCGCTTTTGGCGGAGCGCGGCGCGACGAGGAGAAGTCGCGCGCCAAGGAGCGGGTCTTCTCCTTCCGGGCGGCCGGGCATCGCTGGGACCCCAAGACCCAGAGGCCGGAACTCTGGCGGCTCTACAACACCCGGATCGCGGCCGGTGAAAGCATCCGGGTCTTCCCCCTGTCCAACTGGACCGAACTCGACGTGTGGCAATACATCGAGCAGGAAGGCATCGAGGTCGTGCCGCTCTATTTCTCGGCCGAGCGCCCCGTCGTCGAGCGGGCGGGCACCTGGCTGATGGTCGATGACGACCGCATGCGGCTGGACCCCGGCGAGGTCCCGCAGATGCGCTCGGTGCGGTTCAGGACCCTCGGTTGCTATCCCCTGTCGGGCGCGATCGAGAGCACGGCGACGTCGGTCGCCGACATCATCGCCGAGATGAAGGCCTCGACGACTTCAGAGCGCCAGGGCCGCATGATCGATCACGACCAGGCCGCCTCGATGGAGAAGAAGAAGGCGGAGGGTTACTTCTGATGACCGCCCAGAAGTCTCTCCTGCGCTTTCTGACCTGCGGGTCCGTGGACGATGGCAAGTCGACGCTTATCGGACGCCTGCTCTACGACACCCGCGCCGTGCCGGACGACCAGATGGCGGCGCTGGATCGGGACTCCAAAGCCGTCGGCACCCAGGGTTCCAACATCGACTTTGCCCTGCTGGTCGACGGACTGTCGGCCGAGCGCGAACAGGGCATCACCATCGATGTGGCTTACCGCTTCTTCGCCACCGAGACCCGCAAGTTCATCGTCGCGGACACGCCCGGTCACGAGCAGTATACCCGGAACATGGTCACGGGTGCATCGACGGCCGACGCCGCCGTCATCCTGATCGATGCTCGAAAGGGAGTTCTGGTCCAGACGCGCCGCCACAGCTTCCTGTGTGCCCTGCTCGGCATCAGGAAAGTGGTCCTCGCCGTCAACAAGATGGACCTGATCGGCTGGGACCGGGCTGTGTTCGACGCCATCGCCGAGGACTACCGTCGCTTCGCCGACGGGATCGGATTGACCGACGTCACGCCCATCGCCCTGTCAGGATTGACCGGTGAGGGTGTCGCCCGTGCGTCGCCGCTGTCGGATCAGACGCTGCTGGGCTGGCTCGAGGCCGTCGAGACGACACAGGCCGAAGCCGCCGCGCCCTTTCGCATGCCGGTGCAGTGGGTCAATCGTCCGGACCCGGAGTTTCGAGGCTACGCGGGCCTGATCGCGTCGGGCGAGGTCAAGCCCGGCGACCGCGTCCGTGTCCTGCCTTCAGGCCGTGAGAGCCATGTCGCCCGGATCGTCGCCATGCCTGACGATCTCCTTATGGCCCACGCCGGCCAGGCCGTGACCCTGACGCTTGCGGATGAGATCGACGTGTCGCGCGGTGACGTGATCGCCGCAGCCGATGCACCGTTACAGGTCGCCGATCAGTTCGAGGCCTCGATCGTCTGGATGGACGACGAGCCTCTGCCGCCCGGCCGGACCTATCTGCTGAAAGTCGGGGCCCGGACCGCGACGGCGCAGGTCACGGCGATCAAGCACCGGATCAACGTCAACACCCTGGAAAAGCTGGCGGCCAAGCGGCTGGACCTGAACGACATCGCGGTCTGCAACCTGTCTCTCGACCGACCCATCGCGTTCGAGCCCTACGAAACGAACCGCGACCTCGGCGGCTTCATCCTGATCGACCGGATCACCAACCGGACGGTCGGGGCGGGCATGATCCGCTTCGCCCTGCGTCGGGCCGACAACATTCACTGGCAGGCCATCGACGTGACGCGAGAGGCCCGGGCGGCGATGAAGGGTCAGAAGGGCCGCATCGTATGGCTGACAGGTCTGTCGGGCGCCGGCAAGTCGACCATCGCCAACCTGGTCGACAAACGCCTGCACGCCCTGGGACGCCACACCTATCTGCTGGACGGCGACAACGTCCGCCACGGTCTGAACCGCGATCTGGGGTTCACCGAGGAGGACCGCGTCGAGAACATCCGCCGCGTCGCCGAAGTGGCCAAGCTGTTGGCCGATGCCGGCCTGATGGTCATCACCGCCTTCATCTCGCCGTTCCGCGCCGAGCGCCGGATGGCGCGCGAGCTGACGCCTCAGGGCGAGTTCATCGAGGTCTTCGTCGATGCGCCTCTGGAGGTCGCCGAGGCGAGGGACGTCAAGGGTCTCTATGCCAAGGCGCGCGCCGGCCAGTTGAAGAACTTCACCGGGATCGACAGTCCCTACGAGCCGCCTGAACAGGCGGAGATCGTGATCGACACCACGACCATGAGCGCGGTCGAGGCCGCAGAGGTGATCGTGCAGCGCATTCTGGCCGACTAGGTCAGAAATCCAGGTCCGCGTAGCAGGCGGCCGGGGCCAGACCCTGGAAGCGGTCGGTCAGCAGGGGGCGAAAGCACGGCCGGGACTTGATCTTCATGTACCAGGTCTTCAGCGCCGGCCACGATCCCCACGGGATTTCGCCGAAGTAATCCAGAATGGACAGATGGGCGGCCGCGACGATGTCGGCCTGGCTCAGGCGTCGTCCGGCCAGCCAGTCGCGACCTGACAGCAGTCCATTGAAGACAGCCAGGTGGTGCTTCAGAGCCTCGCGACCTTCACGCAGCATCCGGGCCTCAGGCGGGCCGAGGCGCAGCAGCGGCTTTTCCATCCGCTCGTGCAACAGGACGGCGTTGACCTCGTCGGTGAAGCGGCGCTCGAACCAGGCGGTCAGCCGTCGGGCTTCTGCGCGCTCACCCGCATCGGCAGGAATGAGCAGCGGCGACGTCTGCTGATCCTCGATCCAGCCCAGAACCGCTGCCGTTTCGCACAGGGTCAGGGGTGGCGGGCCCTCGACCTGAAGGACAGGGGGCATGCCCGACGGGTTCAACTCATGCAGGGGGCAACCGGCCTCCCAGGGGCGGACCAGGACCTCGGTCCATTCGATCCTTGCCTCGCCCAGGGCCAGGCGCACCGCGCGCGAGCCCGGATCGAACGGAAAGTGGAAAAGGACGCCCGGAGACATGATCCGCTCCTGCGCCAGCGGCCGTTAAATCCGCGTTTACAGTGATGGCGGCCCCGTGGCGGGCACGGCCGAACTCCAGGGGCCGCGCGGGTCTGGATGGATCAGGACATCAGCGTCAGGGAAGGCGGCCTGGATCCGCTGTTCGGTCTCGACCACGATCGCATGGGCATCCTCGAAGGACAGGCTTCGATCCAGGTCGATGTGCATCTGGGCGATCAGGCGGCTGCCGGACATGCGGGTGCGCAGCTGGTGAAGCCCGCTGACACGAGGATCGGACAGGACCGCATTGGTCAAGACGATCCGGTCCGCATCGGACGCTTCGCGGTCCAGCAACTGGCCGCCAGCATCCTTGATGAGCCCGAACGCCCCCCAGGCCAGCCAGACCGCGACCACGAGTCCAGCCGCCGCATCCAGTCCGGGTGCGCCAAGAAAAGCGCCCGAAATCACCCCGATCAGGACGACGGCACTGGCCGCGAGATCTGCCGCGTAGTGAGCGCGGTCCGCCTTCACCGCCATTGAACCTTGCGCCTTCAGGGATCGGGTCTGAAGCCAGACGAGACCTGCGGTGAGCGCCATGGAGATGACGACGACCCCGATGGCCCAACCGCCGCCGGTCACCGGGCGAGGATCGAACATCCGTGCCAGCGCCTCCCAGCCGATGAAGACCGCGGAGGCGAAGATCAGTCCGGCCTGGACGAGGGCGGCCATGGCCTCTGCCTTGCCATGGCCATGGCGGTGGGTGTGATCGCCTGGCCGGGCCGCCCAGCGCACGGCGTAGAAGGTCGCAAGGGACGCCGCGAGATCCAGGGCGGAGTCTGCCAGCGACGCCAGAATGGACACGGATCCGGAAGCCCCAAGGGCGAAGGCCTTCATCGCGATCAGGACCGCAGCGACGCAGACCGACACCGTCGTGATCTGGCGCGCGTCAAGGGCCCTGGACGCAGCCTTGGGAGCGGGGGGAACGGCGTCAGTCATGCAGGCCGTTGTGGCGGATCGCCTGCAGGTTGCCAAGGATCGCACGGTCGCAGACCGTTGTTAGGATTTCCGCCACGAAAGCGCCCCAACATCCTAAACAAATCACTGCGACGGCGGGAGCGAGAATGACGTCAGGCCTGGATCAGGTCGTAACCGAGCCTGCGGAGCGCTGGGCACCGCGGGGTGAGGTGCTGTCGCTTCTCGGGGTCAAGACGCAGACCCTGTATGCCTACGTTAGCCGTGGCCGGATCGCGGCTCGGCCTGATCCGGAAAATCCCCGTCGCAGCCTTTATGCGCTTGCCGATGTCATCCGGCTGAAGGGCGGCTCTCCCGGCGAGGCCCCGGCCACGGTCGTGCCTTTCGAGCCGGAGGTGAAGGGAGAGGCGCGTATCCCGTCGTCGGTCAGCCTGGTCGCCGATGGTCGGATCTATTACCGCGGTCGTGACGCGGCGGAGTGGGCCCAGTCGGCGACGCTTGAGGACACCGCGCGCTTGCTGTGGGGCTGTGAGGATCTCAATCCCTTCGCAGGCCTGGGCGTCAGGGTCGATACTGCCGGTGGTGCCTCGCATCGTGCGCGATTGTTCGCCGCCCTTTCCCGGCGGGCCGAAGAGGACGCCCCGTCGACCGGGCGGGACGCAAGAACCCTGAGGGTCGAGGCGGCCGGGGTCCTGAACGAGGTGGTCGACGCGGTCGCCGGCTCCGGGCCGCGACTGTTTTTCCATCAGCGGCTGGCGCGCGGCTACAAGATGTTGGAGCGCGACAGCGTGCACCTTCGTCGGGCGCTGGTGCTGGCGGCCGAGCACGACATGAACCCTTCGGTCCTTGCGACCCGGGCGGCCGCCTCGGGCGGCGCTTCGCCTGCGGCCGCCACCATGGCGGGGCTGGCGGCCTTGTCGGGTTCGCCCATGATCCGGACGCTGAAGCGGTCCATCGCCTACGTCATCGAGGCACGTCGCGACCCTCTGGGCGCGGCAGAGCGAAGAATGGCGTCGGAGGGAGGCCTGCCGGGCTTTGGTTCCGACAGTTTCCCTCATGGCGACCCTCGGGCCGAGGCGCTTCTGGCGCTGGCCGATCTGCCGCGAGATCTTCAGGCCGTAGTGCGCGAGGCGGAAGCGGCGTCCGGTCAAAGGATTGCCTTCGCCGGGGCCCTGGCAGTGATCGCCCGTCGGCTCGACCTCCCGCGCGACGGGGCGCTGGACGTTCTGCTGACCGGTCGGCTGGTTGGCCTGATGGGCCATGCCCTTGACCAGATCATGCAAGGCGGAACGATCCGGACAAGATTGCGCTACATCGGCCCGCGTCCTGCTGACATGACGCCTTGAAATCCGACGCCTGATCGCGGATCAGGTCAGGGAGACCGGCCGGCATCGGACCCGGGCGTAGCGATCGGGGCGCGATATGGCGGACTGGCTGGCGGCGATCATCCTCGGCCTGGTCGAGGGTCTCACCGAGTTCATCCCGGTGTCCTCGACGGGCCACCTGCTGCTGGCCAAGAGCGCGCTCGGGCTGTCCAACGAGCCCTGGGACACCTTCATCGTCATGATCCAGCTGGGAGCGATCCTCGCGGTCGTGGCCCTGTACTTTGGTCGGTTGTGGAAGGTGCTGATTGGTCTGCCTGGCAAGGACCAGGCAGCGCGGCGCTTTGCCATAGCAGTGCTGCTGGCCTTCTTGCCGTCGGCGCTTATCGGCCTTCTGTTCCACGACTTCATCAAGACGGTGCTGTTCAACCCGACCATCGTCTGCGTGACGCTGATCCTGGGCGGTTTCGCCCTGATCGCGCTGGAGCGCTGGGCACCCCCTGCGCGAGAGCATGACGCCATGGGCTTCTCGCTGAAGACGGCGCTGGGCGTCGGTCTGTTCCAGTGTCTGTCGATCATCCCCGGCGTGTCGCGTTCCGGCGCGACCATCGTGGGCGGCCTGCTGCTCGGCGTGGACAAGCGGGCGGCGGCCGAGTTCAGCTTCTTCCTCGCCATTCCGACGATGGTCGGGGCCTTCGCTCTGGACTTCTGGGAGAGCCGGGATTTCCTGACCGGGGACGTTGTCGCCCTGATCGCCATCGGCTTCGTCGTTTCCTTCCTCTCGGGCCTGTTCGTGGTCAAGACGATGCTGGACTTCGTCACCCGCCATGGCTTTGCCCCCTTCGCCTGGTGGCGGATCGTGGTTGGCGCGCTCGGGCTGGCCCTGCTGCAGGCCGGCGTGCTCGCCTGACTTGTCAGGGTGACGGGTTCGGGGGCATCGTGGCAGAATGAGCATCCACCCCGCCCCCGGCGAACGCTATCAGTCGTTCAGCGCCTTCTACCCCTATTACATCCATGAGCACTCGAACCGGACGTGCCGCAGGATCCACATCGTGGGCACCGCGCTTGTGATCGTGGCGGCGGTTCTGGGCCTGTTCGTGAACGCCTGGTGGTTCCTCGCCATGCCCCTGGTGGGCTACGGCTTTGCCTGGGTGGGGCACTTCTTCTTCGAGAAGAACAGGCCCGCGACCTTCCAGTATCCGCTGTGGAGTCTGATGGGCGACTGGCGGATGTTCTTCGAGACCGTCAGCGGCCAACGCAAGTTCTAGTCGCCGATCCGCGTGAGCCGGGTCTGGTTGCGGAACCGCCAGGCGTCCTCCCCGGCACCCACGGGCCGAACTTCCTTGACCTCGATCAGGCTGTCCCCGTCGCGCGTTTCGGTCAGGCGGATTTCGGCGGGTTCGTCGTTGTCCTCGGCTGTCTCGTGGGATGTCAGCGACCAGGTCTGCGGATCGCGGTAGGCTGAGACGCGGACAGCCTCGGTTGACAGGGCCGGTGCCTGACCGGCGCGAAAGCTCGCTGAGCTTGATGTTCCGGCAACGGGGTCTTCAAGGCGGACGGTCGTGATCCAGACCGGTTTGTCGGGGCCGTCGTCGTACAAGGAGCGACTGATTGTCGTCACGCCATCCGGCAGAGCCTCAATGGTCGTGGTTAGCGTTATCTCGAACAGGCGATCGGTCTGATAGTCGCGATAGCCGAGGGCTCCGCTCCAGCGGCCAGCGAGACCCTGACGCAACTCGGCCACGGAGGGCGTTTCCTGCGCCTGGACGCAGGTCGGAACGACCAGGGCAAAGACCATTGAGCTGAGCAAAAGGCGAAACAACATGCTGGGTCTCCGGGTCAGGCGTTGAGGATGCGGGCGGTGGCGGCCGCCATCTGGGGGTCGTAGCCTGCGGCGATGTCGGCGCGGGAAAAGCCGACCACCACATCCGGCAGAACCGGCTCATCGGGCTGGGGCGTGCGGGGTACAATGGCGGTGTGCGGCAGGTCGACCTCGAACCCCGAGGCCGGAAGTCGCATGAAGAAGTAGCCCCCGTTCACGCCTCGCCGTGTCCCGCCCGTTGCCGGGCCGACGAGCGTGGCCAATCCGTTGTCCTTGACCATCTGGGCGAAGCCGAATGTGGCCGAGCTGTTGGACGCATCGCACAAGACCATCACAGGTCGGCGGAACTGACGCCCGGCAGGTCGAACCATTCCGGAGGTGTCGTCATCCTCGTCTGTCAGCCGATAAAGGCCGCGGTCGTCTGGACCGACGGCGCGTTCGCCCCAATCCCGGAAACCGTTGTCCCAAGTCGACAGATAGGGGTTCAGAGCGGGATCGACCCGCCTGTAACGGACGAAGCGCAGGCTCCGCGGGCTTTCTATATCCGCTGAGATCAAACGCGACGCGATGATGTCACCGCACTCGCTCAGCCCGCCTTCATTGCCACGCAGGTCGACGATCAGGCCGCGAGCGCCATCCGCCGCGAGGTCGTCCATCGTAGTCCCCAGCCAGCTGCGCCAGTCCCATGTGGCGTCGTACAAGGCCCACGTGGGACAGGTGAGGCGGACGATGCCGTCATCGCCTGTGATCAACGTCCAGGGATTGACCGAGTCGTCATTGGTCGCAGCTGCCATGGTGCTCTGACGTTCGGCAAGGGTCAGAAGCCCGGCCCGGACGGTGCGACCGTCATGCAGGGTGAAGTCCGCCTCTTCCGCGAGCCCCCTGAGGACCAGAGGAAGGTGAATGTCAAAGGCCTCAAACCGGTTGTCGCCGCGCATCTCCATGTTGTTGACGCGCTTGGCGTCAGCGGAGCCATCCGCACGCGAAAGAGGCATGAGTCGCCGAAGCAGCTCGGAGGTCGTGACCCCGTTGACGGCGACCACCGCATCCCCACGCGAAAACAGACCAGCAGACGATCGATCCCGCGTCACCACCATGGTGCCGTCGAGCCACAGGAACTCGAAGGGAACACCGCGCCGCCCCTCAAACATGCGGGCTTGAACGGACTGGCTCTGGTTCCAGGGGTTCGGATAGGTGTGTCCGCATCTGAACGCTGCGGTCAGTCGGGTCAGGGCAAGAAGCCGATCCTCAAACGAGCCGGACGATGCCCATTCCGATGCCAGCAGATCGAAACGGGCCGACATCTCCGCCGGTGAGTTGTAGCTGTAGATCGCCGGGTGGATCGCGGTGAACGCTTCTCGCATGAGGGCGACATCGCCTGACAGGTCAGCCGCTGAAGCCTGCTTGGACAATGCCGGAGTGCTGGCGGCCAGCGCCAAGCCGCCTGTCAGTTGGAGAAGTCGGCGGCGGTTAAGCGGGGACATGGCGGGCTCCGTCGTGGTGTCGGGTCACCCTGTCTGCGATAAGCCCGTGGCGCGCCTCAGATTCGGATCGGATCACGAAAAATCGGATTTTGAGACGTCACCGCGTCGGTAGCGCGAAGGCGCGACGCCGAACCGGGCATGGAAGGCCCGGTTGAAGCTGGCCTTGGAGGCGAAGCCGGCATCCATAGCCAAGGTCAGAAGATCGGCTTCGGCACCCTCGCTCAGCGCCCTTGCCACGGCTTCGGCGCGAAGCCCGTTGATCCAGGTCGAGAAGTTGACGCCGAGGCCAAGATTGATGGCGCGCGACAGGCGCCCCGTATTGGTCGCTAGTCGACGGGCCACGACGGGCAGGCTGAGGTCTGGCTCGGATGCCCAGCCAGCCGCCTTCACACGGGCATCGTACTCAGTGGCGATCGCCGCCCAATCCGGGGCGGCGGCTGTTTCGGATTGCGTCTCCGGAATGGAACCGGGAAACGCACCGACGCGTGACGCCAGCCTTCCACGCCCAGATAGAGCCCGATGGCGCTGAGCGCGAGGTAGAGACCGGTCTGCTGGAAGAAGGACAAGCCTCCCGCCAGGCTGTCCCAAAGGGCGAAACTGAAATGCAGCGCCAGCGTCAGAACGAGCGCGAAGATGACCCGGCTCAACCAGTCGGCGGCGAACCGCTCACCATCGCTGCGCTGGTCCGCGAGGGCCCTGCGGTAGGTCCGAAGCATGCGAAGTGACACCCAGGCATAGGTCGCCAGGGAGACCATCAGCAGACCATCGAGCATCGGTCCCACAACGGCCCGGTGAGCGCCTGTGTACCAGTCCCACTTCGCCTCGATCGGCAGGCTGAACCCGATGCCGAGGTAGATGAACTGCAGGAGCGGCGGAAGGAGATGCAAACGAAAGCGGTCAGGACGCTGCCCGGTCACCAGCGCGTGAGCATAGGCGTACAGCAAGGGAGGAAGGGCGAGGGGGATGGCCAGGGGCGCGAACGTCAACCAGGGCCACGCGTCGTAGAAGCCGGCAAACCCGATGATGTAGGGCGCGATCACTCCCGCCAGGACGACCAGAAAGGCCGCCAGGAGTCTGTTCGCCAAAGCGTTTGCCGACTGCCTCGCGACTGCCAGTGCAAGAAGCAGAATCTGTGAGGCGGCGAGCCCCAGAAGGGCCACGCGCCAGCCAAAGAACAGGGCGACTGGCTCCACGTCTGTCGACGTCACGGGTTCACGCCATCACTGGCTTTGCAAAAGTCCCCGGTCGACACGGTCAGGGCACTGCTGTCGAGCGGGGCTTGCGGAAGCAAGAGAGCGTCCTGGGCAAGGACGACGAGGTGCGAGAACGGCTCCAGCATCATCACCAAAACGTAGCGCACTCGCAGGTTGGCGAGTAGCCGTGACCTCAGTTCGCCGCGCTTTCCCACGCGGGAGGGCAGCCCTCGAAACGACCGGCTTCGATGATGGTCAGCCGGCGCTGATTGAAGCGCATCACCGGGTCCATCGAGCGACGGCCGTGGCCGGTATAGAGATCAACGCGCTGGCCCCGGATCGCGCCGCCCGTGTCGGACGCGTACCAATAGCCGTCATGGATCGTGCCATCCTGTAGGCGAAGGCCGACCGTCTCCTTGATGAACAGTCGGGTTCTGCGGGGGATCACGCGCGGGTCGGTCGCGAGGGTGCGCATGGCGATCGGCCGGCAGCCCAGAGAATCGTTGCCCGTCGCCCCGCCACCGCCTGCGTGATAGAGGCTGGCGTGTGCGCTCCAGTCCGGTTCTTCGGCCATGAGCGCGGCCTGTTCTTCGGTCAGGTTGGCCAGGGTGTCTTCGGAACCGTCGGACGTTTCTGCGCTTTCACTCACCGCCGCATCAGCCGCGACGGCAGCCTCGTAGGAGATGGGGTCCATCGGCGCGAAGGCCACGGACCAGAGCAGGGCGAACGCCGCAACGGTGCTCAACACAGGCGAAACTCACGGCAACGCCGGTCCAGGAGCGCGCCGGCGGAGCGGATTTCGACAGGGGTTGTGGCCAAAATGGGGCGCGTGCGCCTTCTGTGGCGGTCTGACCCCGATCGCGGATGGAGCCGTCAACCGTTGCCCAGACAAAAGGAATCAGCGCTGGTCAAGTCTGCCGCTAACATCGGCAGTGGTTTCGGCACACCCCATTTTCTGAGGCACCATGCTGGTCGTTCATGGAGATACACGCTCGGGCAACTGCCTGAAGGTCCGGTGGATGCTCGAGGCCCTGCGGCGCGATTATCGCTGGGTCGAAACGGATGTCATGAGCGGTGCGACCCGCACGGCGGCCTTCCTGGCGCTGAACCCCTTTGGGCAAGTTCCCCTACTGGTTCTGGAGGATGGCCGTAGCCTCGCGCAGTCCAACGCCATCATCCTGCACCTTGGGGAAGGGACGACCTTCATCCCGAACGACGACTACGAACGGGCGCGGATGCTGGAGTGGTTGTTCTGGGAACAATACAGCCACGAGCCCTATATCGCAGTGGCGCGGTTCCAGCGGGTTTTCAGCGGCAAGTCGGCGGAAGAGATCGACCCGAAGTTGATGGAGCGTGGCCGGGCGGCTCTGGCCCGGATGGAGCAGGAACTGTCCGGCAACCGCTGGCTTGCGGGCGGTCAGGCTGCGACGCTCGCGGACCTCGCCCTGGTTGCCTACACACGGGTCGCCCATGAAGGCGGCTTTGACCTTGGCCCCCATCCGGCGATCCGCGACTGGATCAGCCGGACGGAGCAGGCGTTCGGCATCAGACCTTAGCCGGGGCGTAGTTCGGCGACAGGATGTGTATGACCAGCAGCGCGATGAGGTAGGCTGAGGCCGGAGCCCACCGAGCTGACATCGGAGAGCAGATAGGCTTCGATCAGGGGGGACCGAAGGTGATCAGGTTCAGGTCAGGGCAGGGCGGGGACCACCCGGCAGTGGATCGTGCTGACGCTCGAGAATGAACAGGCCGAGACCGCGCCCGGTACGACCTCATGCACGCCAGTTACGGCACCGGTTGAAATGAGCGCACCCGCCGCGAGCGGGCGGCCGCTCCGGGCGCAATGCTCGAGCAGGAACCGGACCGACTCCAGAATCCCGCGGGGGATCGAGGCGGCCATGCCATTGCCGACGACGGTCCCGTCCACAATCGTCTCCACCTGGATCTCATCAAGACGTGTAGCCCAGTTGGAGATCTCGGCACCCAGAACCAGCCCGGCATTGTTGCCAAAGTCGGAGGCGACCACGGCCGACCCCAGATCATTGATGGTTTTGAGCGGGCTCCCCGCGAACTCCACGCCGACATGAAGCGCCTCGATAGCGGCGACGGCCTGTTCGATGGACCAGTCGACTTGCTCGGGATCAATGCGACCGACCCGGGCGACAAACTCCGCTTCAACGGCAGCGAAGCCGCCGACAAAGGCGGGCAGGGGTGTGGGCTCGTCGGTCGCAATCCAGAGATTTCGCGCGAAGATGGGCCCCGCGACGCGGTGCGTGCCCAGACGATCCTGAAGCGCCGGAGGGACCATGCCCACCTTCCACGCAACGATTTCGTCGGGGTAGGCGGCGATGGCTGCATCCTGCGTCGCATAGGCTGTCGCCATGTCCTGCGGCAGGTCGCCCGGATAGTCAGCCAGGGCGCGGCGAGCGAGCCGCGCCTCGACAAAGCGATGGGCGACAGCCTCTGCTGCAGACCGAACCGCAGGCGCGGTGAGGGCGCTCATGCTTCACGCGTCAGAATGTTCGAGATGCCTGTCACGCAGAGTTTCGCCAGTCTACTTCCTCGCCGGTCTTGTCGCCGGTCGGAGGATGATTGAAGCGTTAGGAAACCGGTGTCAACGGTTGGGCAGCGCAGGCTGGTCATCCTCTCACTTTCGTTGGCGAACGGACGACGACGGTTGTATGGCTGATCTGGAGAGACGGAGAGGTCGAGCTTGACCGACGACGATATCGCCAACGGCCGCAACGGCCTGAAGCCTGGCAAACGCCCGACGATCAATGATGTTGCGCGGATCGCCGGTGTCTCCAAGAAGACCGTCTCGCGGGTCATCAACCAGTCGCCGTTCGTGCGCGAGGAAACGCGGGTCAAGGTCAGCGCCGTTATTGAGGAACTCGGGTTCACGCCTGACGTCCAGGCGCGTGGCCTGGCGTTTCGGCGGTCGTTTCTTGTCGGCCTGATCTACGACAATCCCAGTCCCAACTATGTCGTGAACATGCAGCAGGGCGTGCTGGATGCCTTGCGCGGCTCGGGGCTCGAGTTGGTCGTTCACCCCTGTGATCGGAGCAACCCGAACCTGGTCGCCGAAATCCGCGCGTTCGTCGAGCGGCAGAAGCTGTTCGGGGTGATCCTTCCGCCCTCGGTGTCGGAAGACGAGTCGGTCATTGACGTGCTGCGCAAGCTTGACTGCCCCTACGTGCGGATCGCCTCGGTTTCGCTGGATGAACCCGGGCGCATGCTGGTGACGAACGACCACCTTGGCGCAGCCGAGGCCGGTCGCCACCTCGCGGATCTGGGCCATCGCCGGATTGGCTTCATCTCCGGGCCGACCCTGTTTCGATCCAGCGCCCAAAGGGGCGGTGGTCTGCGTGGGGCGCTTGCCGAAAGCGGCGTGGCGCTCGACGAGCGCTATGTCGCCCAGGGTGCCTACACCTTCGAAAGCGGGGTGGAGGCGGCCAAGGCGCTCCTGGCGCTGGATCCCCGACCGACGGCGATCTTCACCGGGAACGATGAAATGGCGCTGGGCGTGTTCAAGGTCGCGCGTGACATGGGTCTGGAGGTTCCGCGCGACCTTTCGGTCGTCGGCTTCGACGACCTGCCCATGGCGTCACGGGTCTGGCCCAACCTGACATCTGTTCGCCTGCCGATCAGGGACATGGGCCGTATGGCCGCCGAAAAGCTCCTGGCCCCGATGCGCGGCCTTGATCCCGCCAAGCTCGATCAGGCCGAGGTGCGACCGTCGCTGGTCATTCGGGACTCGGCCACCGTCCTGAAGGCGTGAGACCTCAGGCCACGGTGCGGATGTAGTCCGCGATCGCCTGGTCCTTGGCGTTGGCGAAGAAGTACTCCTTGAACCGTTCGCCGGCGATCGCCGCCTTCAGCAGGTCCTGATCGACCGTCCGCAGCACCGTCAGCATGTCGTTGCAGGTTGCGGCCTTGAGGGTTTTCAGGATGCCACGGTTGCGCGCCATGATCTCGGCCCGCTCTTTCGGGTAGCCAAGGCCGCGTTCGCCATCGAACAGCTTTCGATAAACGTCCTGAAGGTTCAGTTCGGCGGCCCAGCCGAAACCCTTGGCATAGGGCATGGAAATGGCGTTGCCGTCGTTGATCTGGGCGAACAGGAAGGCGTCGATCGGATCGATCACCAGGCCGCAGAACACGCCGGGCATGGCGTTGCAGGCCAGCATGGATCCCACCCCGGTGCCGCAGCCCGTGACGACGAAGTCGGCCGCGCCCGAGTTCAGCAGGATGCCCGTCAGAAGCCCGTTCATGACGTAGGTCAGCGAGGCTTTGTCCTCAGCTGAGTACATGCCGTAGTTGAAGACCTCGTGCCCCAGAGGCTCCGCCACGGCGGTCAGGGCGGTGTGGATGATGCCGTTCTTCGCGGCCTGGCTGTTCTCGGTGATCAGCGCGATCTTCATGGCGTTCCTCTGGGACCTGGAGGCGAAAACGGCCGCCTCGTTGCATCGGGATATGACACCGGTTACCTGTGGTCGCAACCCGGAGGGGGCGCTATGACCGCGCCGATCGTCTTCTGTATTTTCTGGATCCGTTGAACCCATGCCCGCCAATTCCTTCGACCTGACCGGAAAAGTCGCCGTGGTGACCGGCGGGAACACCGGAATCGGCCAAGGCATCGCCCTCGCTCTCGCAGCGGCAGGCGCCTCGATCGCCTCGGTCGCAAGACGGCCGTCGGACGACACCGTGGGCCAGTGCCTGGCGAAGGGCGTCCGGGCGATCTCGGTTCAGGCGGACCTCGGGTCGATCGAGCCGGTCGGCCGGATCGTGGAAGAGGCGACCGAGGCCCTCGGACCCATCGACATTCTGGTGAACAATGCCGGGATCATCCGCCGTGCCGACGCCGTTGATTTCACCGAAGCCGACTGGGACGCGGTGATGGACGTCAATCTGAAGTCCGTCTTCTTCCTCAGCCAGGCCGTCGCCCGACGCTGGATCGCCGAGGGGCGCAGCGGAAAGATCATCAATACGGCTTCCATGCTGAGTTTCCAGGGCGGCATCCGCGTGCCGTCCTACACATCGTCGAAGTCGGGCATCGCCGGCCTGACCAAGCTGATGGCCAATGAGTGGGCCAAGCATGGCATCAACACCAACGCCATCGCGCCGGGCTACTTCGCCACCGACAACACCCAGGCGCTGCAGGACGACCCGGTGCGTTCCAAGGAGATCCTGGGGCGCATTCCTGCCGGCCGTTGGGGTCAGCCGGCCGACATAGGAGGAGCCGCTGTGTTCCTGGCCTCGTCGGCGTCAGACTACGTCCAGGGTATCACCCTGCCGGTCGATGGCGGTTGGCTGGCAAGGTGATCCGGGTCTAACGTCTGCCCATGACCATCCTGTGCTTCGGTGAGATGCTGTTGCGTCTCACGCCCCCTGCCGGCGAGCTCCTGATGCAGTCGCCCGGTCTGACCGTGCGGCCCGGCGGCGCTGAAACCAATGTCGCTGTGTCGCTGGCGCGTTTTGGCGCGCCGGCGGCGATTGCGACGGTCCTTCCGGACAATGCTCTTGGCCATGCTGCCCGCGATGAGGCCCGCAAGCATGGGGTGGACACCTCGCGGGTCCGCTTCCTGCCGGGCCGGATGGGCCTTTACTTCCTGACGCCCGGGGCCGTGAGACGGCCGTCGGAGGTGCTTTACGATCGCGCGGGTTCGGCCTTCGTCCAGCATGTCGCTGAAGCGTTCGACTGGTCGACGCTCTTGCAGGGCGTGGAGTGGCTCCATTTGTCAGGTGTCACGCCCGCTACCGGACCAGGCGGATCCCAGGCGGCTGTTGCGGCGGTTCGGGCGGCCGAAGCGGCCGGGGTCAAGGTCAGCTTCGACGGCAACTTTCGCGGCAAGATGTGGTCGGAGTGGAACAACAATCCGGCCGCAGTCCTGGGTCAGCTGATGGCGGGCGCGGATCTCGCATTCGCCGATGACCGGGACTTCTCTCTGATTCTGGGGCGCGACTTCAACAGTCCGGACCCTGCCGAGAGGCGGCGCGCTGCGGCCCGGGCGGCGTTTGAGACCTGGCCGCGTCTGCAGCGCGTATGCTGCACGCTGCGCATCAATGACAGCGTTGCGGACCAGACCCTGTCGGCTGTCATGATCACGCGAAACGGGGAGCATCATGCCGGCCCCATCGCCCTGACGGGGGTCGTGGACCGGGTCGGCGGCGGCGACGCCTTTGCCGCAGGCGTTCTCCATGGCGTTGCGAAGGGCTGGGCTGACGCAGATGCGCTAGGCTTTGGACTGGCAGCGGCGGCCCTGAAACACTCCGTCTCCGGGGACTTCAACCTGTTTGACGAGGCACAGGTCCGCGCCGCCCTGAGCGCGGACGGCTTCGATATCCGACGCTGATCGCGGAACGCGGTTTCCAGAATTCTTAACCTCGACCGTTCACCGTGAACCCTGGCCGGGCAGGACCGGCACTCGGAGAATGGCATGACCGAACTGTCGGTCGCCCAACGCGCGGTGCTCGCGCAAATGGTCGAGCGCCTGCCTGACAGGACGCTGAAGACCCTGTCCCTGGCCGTCACCCAGATGCCGGGTGCGCGGGCTCGTGCCCTGTCCCAAATGCTGGCGGAGGAGGGCATTGATCGGAACCGTCGCGCGGTCGCCTTCGCGCCGATGATACCGTTGTTCGCTCCTCGCCCGGATGGTGTGGAGGGCCTGACGTTTCCGCCGGCTATCCTGCCGCGCCTTTGGAAGGCCGCCTCGGCCACGGCTCCGGCGCTGTTGGGTACACTGGACGACATTCGTCTGCGCAAGGACGATCTCAGGGTTGTCGCAGTCGCGGATCGCTACTGTATTGCGGCATCGGGCTTTATCCGGGATCAGCCCGACGTCGTCTGGCCGGCCGCACCCGGCAAGGAGGCGGAGCGCGAGGCCGGTCTGACCGAACTCGCGCGATGCTTTGACCTGGCTGTGATGGCGCGGCGGGCCCTGAAGTCGCTGCCGAACTGGATCCTGCGACCGACACCGGACCAGCTCGCGGAGTTGCGTCTCTTGGTGCGGGACGCGGCCGAGATCACGCCTGACGGCGGGCCGCGCATGCTTGAGATCCTGTTCGCTCATCTGACCGACGCGGCTCTGGTCCTGCGCCTTGTGGTTCACTCGTCCCGTTCAGCCAGCGAGGAAGGCGTTCTTTCGGGGTCGGAGATGGCCGTCTTCGTCAACCGTCTGCTGGCCGAGGTCGAGTCGCGCGTCGCTCGCATCGGCGCGTTCAAGGCCACGGCGGGTGTGGATCCCGGACCCCAGATCAAGGCCGACATCGCCTGGTGCGCCGAGACGCTCGCCGAACTCGACATGACGCTTCAACTCGACCCCAATGGCGAGTGGGGCAAGGCGGCGCGTGACGCGCGCGCGCGGATCAACCGCAGCCTTTCGGCCACGCTCAAGTCGACCGACAAGACCCTGGACAAGGTTCTGCCGATGAAGCGGGTTCAGACGGCAGGGCGCATGACGCGCGAGGCACCGGACCTGGAACAACCGGTTGCTCCTGAAGCGATCCAGACCGCCAGTGCTCTCTTGACCCTCGTCGGGGCGATAAGGACCGCAGCCCAGATCTTTGGCATCGAAAGCCAGAGGTCACAGCTGGTCCAGTCAGCGATCGACCGGATAACGACCTTCGTCGACCTGACCATCGAGGCCGTCAATTCCGGTGAAGTCCAGGACCAGTCCCGCGTGCTGGCTCACGTCGAAACCCTGGCAAAGTTCCTCACGCTGATTGACGCGACAGAGCCCGCGCGCACGGTTCGCCGGCGTGCCGCCGCCGCAGGGTCGCTGGCCAGGACGGCCTGACCAAGACATGGCGTCGCGGCCCCTCGCGGGCGGCCTCGGGTTCGTCTAAGCGTGTCGACCATGATCGTGTTCTGGACGCTGACCGGGCTCACCGCTGCATTGGCGGGGCTCATGGTCTTGACGGGTGCGCGCCGCGGCGCGGGGACGGGCGACGTTGCCGCGCCCACGGCTTCGGCCGAGTTGGCGGAGCTGGATCGTTTGAAGGCCCGAGGCCTGCTGGACGAAGAGGCGTGGTCTGCCGCGAGGGCTGAGGCGGGTCGCCGACTGCTTTCTGAACCTGCACCCCAGGCTCCCATCGTCGTCGGGTCGAGGGACCGTGAAATCACGCTCGGGGCGCTCGTCGCCACGGCAGCCATTACCCTGGGACTCTACTTCATGATGGGCAGCCCGGGTCTCGGGGACCAGCCCTATGAACGCCGGATCGACGAATGGGCCAACCAGGCCGAAATGCTTGACGCTCCAAGGGTCGCGGCCGTGCTGAGCCGCGCCGTGAGGCGTGACCCGGAGAATGTCACGGCGTTGACGATGCTCGGGGCGGCCCGGTTCGAGGCGGGCGACCCTATCGGGGCCGCCACGGCCTTTCGTCGCGCCCTCACAATCCAGCCTGAAGACGCGACCAGTTGGTCGAGACTGGGCGAGAGCCTGGTCCGGGCAGCGGAGGGCGAGGTCCAGCCGGATGCCGAAGCCGCTTTCACCCAGGCGCTGGCGCTTGATCCCAACCAGTTGGGCGCGCGGTTCTTCCTCGGTGATCTGGCGATCAGTCGCGGTGATGTCGCCAGGGCGCGTGAGCTCTGGACGCCGCTAATCGAGGCGCTCGATCCGGCCGACCCCCGCCGTGCTGATCTGACCGCCCGTCTGGACGCGGCGGGATGACCCGTTGGAGCCTGGAACTGGCAGGGATATAGCGGCGTCATGAGTTGGCTTCCGAAATCGCCCAAGGCCCGGCGTCGTCTCTGGATCGTGGCCGCAGCTGCGCCCGTGCTTGCGCTGGCGGTTGGCCTGTCGCTGTGGGCCATGCAGGACAACGTCACCTTCTTCTTCTCACCATCGGAGGCGACCGAGCAGGCCGCGCCTGCGGGCCGCAAGATCCGGCTTGGTGGCCTGGTCGAGGCGGGCAGCGTGGTCCATGAGGGCGCGACTGTTTCCTTCGCGGTCACCGACAATGCGTCCACCAGCCGCGTCATCTACGAGGGCGACCTGCCCGACCTGTTCCGCGAGGGGCAGGGCATTGTGGCTGAGGGGACGTTTGGCCCTGACAGGGTGTTCCGCGCCTCGACCGTGCTGGCCAAGCACGACGAAACCTACATGCCCCGGGAAGTCGCCGAGAGCCTCAAGGCCAAGGGCGAATGGCGGCCCGAGGAAGGCCCGCCGCCGGCCAGCGCCGCCGCCCGCGCAGCCAGCACCACATGATTGTCGAGTTCGGGGCCTTCGCCCTCATTCTGGCGCTGGTGTTGTCGGTCCTGCAGACAGGACTGGCGACGGTCGGTCGCTTGCGCCGCAGTCCTCTTCTGGCGGGGGGCGCGGACGGCGCGGCCATCGCCACCGCCTTCGCCATCGTCCTGGCCTTCGCGGCCCTGATCTTCGCCTTCGTGGTGTCCGATTTCTCGGTCGAGAACGTCGCGCGCAACAGCCACACCGACAAGCCGATGCTCTACAAGGTCTCTGCGGCCTGGGGCAGCCATGAGGGGTCTCTGGTCCTGTGGTGCGGGGTCATGGCGGTGTTCGGCGCTCTGCTGGCCCGCGCCCGCGGGCTGCCCTTCGGCCTGAAGACATCCGCCGTCGCCGCCCAGGGCGCGCTGACGTTCATGTTCCTGGCCTTCGCCGTCTTCACCTCCAATCCGTTCGTCCGGATCGAGGACGCGCCGGTGCAGGGCAATTCGCTCAACCCCCTGCTTCAGGACCCGGCGCTCGCCCTGCATCCGCCGCTGCTCTACTTCGGCTATGTCGGGTTTTCGATCACCTTTTCCCTGGCTGTGGCTGCCCTGGTCGAGGGGCGCGCCTTTTCCGGATTCTGGCCGGCCTGGGGGCGCTGGGTCCGACCCTGGGCCCTGGCCAGCTGGGTCTTCCTGACGGTCGGCATCGCCCTGGGTTCGTTCTGGGCCTACTACGAGCTGGGCTGGGGTGGCTGGTGGTTCTGGGACCCGGTCGAGAACGCCTCCTTCATGCCCTGGCTGGCGGGCACCGCGCTTCTGCACAGCGCGGTCGTGACCGAACGCCGTGGGGCGCTCGCGGGCTGGACGGTGTTCCTCGCCCTGCTCGCCTTCAGCTTCTCCATGCTGGGCGCCTTCCTCGTGCGGTCCGGCGTCCTGACCTCCGTCCACGCTTTCGCGGTCGACCCCGAGCGGGGCATGATGCTGCTGGGCATCCTGGCTGTTGCGGCCGGATCGGCCTTTGCCCTCTTCGCCTGGCGCGCGCCGCAGCTGAAGGGTGGCGGCCTGTTCTCCCCGATCAGCCGGGAGGGTGGTCTGGTCCTGAACAACCTGTTCCTGACCGTGGCGGCGGCGACGGTGCTGCTCGGCACCCTCTATCCGCTGATCCTTGAGGCGGCGACCGGAGAGACGATCTCGGTCGGACCGCCCTACTTCGCCATGACCTTCACCCCCCTGATGCTGGTGGCCTGCATCATCCTGCCGGCCGGGCCGCTCCTGGCCTGGAAGCGCGGCGATGTGGTGGGTGCCATGCAGCGACTGGTGATCGCGGGCGTGATCGCCATCGCCTGCGGCTTCGCGGCGTGGCTGGCGTTCGAGCCCAGGAAAGCGCTCACGGCGGCGGGGATCGCCATCGGGGCCTGGCTTATTGCCGGGGCCCTGGCCGAGGTGGTCGAGCGGGTTCGTCTGTTCCGGGCACCGCTGGCCGAGGCGCTTCGTCGCGCGCGCGGCCTGCCGATGGGGGCCTGGGGTATGACGCTGGCCCACGCGGGACTGGGCGTCTTCGTTCTGGGGGCCGTGGCCGAGACCAGCTTCAAGCTCGAATCCGCCGAGGCCCTTCCGATCGGCGGCAGCGTCATTGCCGGACCCTGGAAAGCCACCCTGACCGACGTTCAGATTGTGGAGGGACCGAACTATCTGGCCGAGCGAGGCGTCGTGACCGTCACTTCGGTGGACGGGCGGGCCACGCCCCGCACGGTGACGTCGGAACGCCGCTTCTTCCCGGCGGGCGGCCAGACGACGACCGAGGTCGGTCTGGATTTCCGGGGGCTGGACGATGTCTACGTCGTGATGGGCGAGCGCCGGGCGACTGCCGACGGGGCCCGCGCCTGGACGCTGCGCATCTACCATAATCCGTGGGCGCGCCTGATCTTCCTCGGACCGGCCATCATGGCCCTGGGCGGGGTGCTGTCCCTGATGGATCGACGGCTCCGGCTGGCCATGCCGGGGCGTCGCAAGAAGCCTCTCCCCCTCGAGGGGGGAGACGTTGGAGTGGGGGTGGACGCGCGATGATCGGGATGAGGCGGAGAGACTCCGTCGGCGTCTTCGGGAGACCACTGTCCCGCCGTGCCTTCACCCCTATCCGAACCCTTCCCCCCTCGAGGGGGAAGGGCTTGATGTGCGCCCTTCTCCTCCTCGCCACACCCGCGCTGGGGCAGGAACCCGCCGCGCCTCCGGACAGGCCGCTGGCCGACGCCGGTCAGGAGGCCCGCGCGCAGAGGATCTTCGAGGTCGTCCGCTGCGTCGTCTGCCAGCATGAGTCCGTCGCCGACAGTCCGGCGGGCATCGCTGGCGACATGCGCCGCCTGATCCGTGAAGAGATCGCCGGTGGAGCCACCGATCAAGCCATCAAGGACGACCTCGTTCGGCGCTATGGCGACTATGTCCTCTTCACGCCGCCGATGCGGACGGGGACCTGGCTGTTGTGGTTCGGACCGGCGCTTCTGGTGCTGGCCGGAGGGGCCGCGCTGATCGCCTTCCTGCGTCGTCGCCCGGCTGCGACGGCTCCGCTTTCGCCGGATGAGGAACGTCGGTTGGCCGATCTTCTCCAATCGGAAACAGTTCGCCCTGATCCTGACGCATCCGCGCCACACGACGGGCGTTGAGGCCGGTCAAGCCTCGCCGGAGCGGCGGTTGGCCAATCGGGCAACCGCCCTGTATTCAAGACGAAACCGGGTCCTGGTGACCCAGACGGGATCGCACGAAAGACGATGATGAAGCGCAAGGAATTCATCCTGGGGGCCGCCGTCGGCCTGACCTTCGCCGCCGCGGCGACAGCCGGGGGCGTGATCGACTGGCCGGGTGCCAATGCCCAGGAGCGGCCGGCCGCCGGTCGGCTGATTCCTTCGGCGGGGGCCGCCGGTCTCGCCTTCGCCCCGCCACAGGGCGCGCCGCTCAGCTTCGCCGACATCTTCGACCAGGTATCCCCGGCGGTGGTGCAGATCGACGTGGAGACGCGGGTTGCCGTGCCTCAGGGCATGATCCAGATCCCGGGCTTCCCGCCGATCCTTCCGCCGGGTCGTCAGGCACCCGGCGAGGACGAGGAAGGTCCGACCGCCCAGGGCGCGGGCTCGGGCTTCTTCATCTCCGCCGACGGCTTCATCGTGACCAACAACCACGTGGTCGAGAACGCGACGAAAATCACTGTGCGACTGTCCGACGAGCGGGAGCTTGAGGCGCGTCTGGTGGGCCGCGACCAGGCCACGGATCTCGCGGTCCTGAAGGTCGAGGGCGGGAACTTCCCGTTCGTCAGCTTCGAGACCCAGGCCGAACCTCGCGTCGGCGATTGGGTCATCGCCGTCGGCAACCCCTTCGGCCTCGGGGGCACGGCGACCGCCGGAATCGTCTCAGCCAAGGCGCGTGATATCGACGGCGATACGCCCTATACCGACTATCTGCAGATCGACGCGGCTATCAACCGAGGTAACTCGGGTGGTCCGACCTTCGACATCTATGGCCGAGTGATCGGCGTGAACTCAGCCATCATCTCGCTGAGCCCGACTGGAGGTTCGGTCGGCATTGGCTTCGCTATTCCCGCTTCGATTGCGAAATCCGTCACGGATCGGCTGATGCGAGGGGAGACGATCCAGCGTGGCTATCTGGGTGTTCAGATCCAAAACCTGCCTGACGACTATCTCGGCCCCCTCGATCTACCGGCCGATCAAGAGGGAGCATACATTGCGGAAGTGACGCCTGGCGGGCCTGCGGCCCAGGCGGGACTGCGAGAGGGCGATATCGTGGTGGCGCTGAACGGTCAGCCCATCGACTCCTCATCGGCTTTGACCCGACGTGTTGGACAGGCGGCTCCTGGCGACAATCTCCGCCTTGAGATCATTCGGGAAGGCCGTCGCCAGACCGTGACCGTCCGCTCGGGCACTCGGCCCGCCGATATAAACGCTCCGCCAGGGAACGAGGATGAGAACGAAGGCAGCATCGAGCCGAACCGTCCTCAGGCCCCGGTAGGCGAGACGATCGAAGGCATGACCGTCGCGCCTCTGACCGATGCGCTGCGTCAGCGCTACTCCATAGACGAACGCGTCCGGGGCCTTGTCGTCACGGCGGTCACCGCGACTTCCGAAGCGGGCCGCATCCAGGTTCCGGTTGGCACCGTCATCCTTCAGGTCAACGGACGTCCGGTCGCTTCGGCAGCGGAGTTCCGGGCGCAGGTCGCCGCCGCCCGTGCCGCCAACCGCGAGGGTGTCTTGATCTTGTTCCGCACGCCGCAAGGCAACCGACCGTTCGTTCTGGAACTCTGGGACAACTGATCGTCCCGACCCTGAACAAGCCTTAACTCCCTAAGTCGCCGCCGATGGGCTACCGTCGGCGGCGATTTGATTCCGGGAGGGCCTGCGCCATGAAGATTCTGGTGGTCGAGGACGACGCTGAAGCGGCCCAGGCCATGGTGCGGGGCCTGACCGAGGCCGGGCATGTGGTCTCCCATGCCATCGACGGAGCCTATGGGCTGCTGGAGGCGCAGAAGGGCGAATGGGACGTCTATGTGGTCGACCGCATGATGCCCCGGCTTGACGGCATCGGCATGGTCGAGACCTTGCGCAAGAACGGCGACCAGACCCCGGTCCTCTTCCTGTCCGCCATGGGCGAGGTCGAGGACCGCATCACGGGCCTGAAGGCCGGCGGCGACGACTATCTGGTCAAGCCCTATGCGTTCGCCGAGCTGATCGCTCGGGTCGAGGCCCTGTCGCGCCGGCGCGAGACCGGCGGCGTCCAGACGGTGCTGAAGGTCGGCGACCTGGAGATGAACCTGATCGCCCGCACCGTGCATCGCGGAACGACCGAGATCGACCTGCAGCCGCGCGAGTTTCAGCTGCTGGAGTTCCTGATGCGCCACGCCGGCCAATCGGTGACCCGCACCATGCTGCTGGAGAAGGTGTGGGAGTATCACTTCGACCCCCAGACCAACGTCATCGACGTCCACATCAGCCGCCTGCGCTCCAAGATCGACAAGGGCTTCGACCGGGCGATGCTCCAGACGGTCCGGGGGGCCGGATATAGATTGGAAGCCTAGGTCGTCGCCTTCTCCCTCCCCCGCGGGGGAGGGTGGCCGCGAAGCGGTCGGGTGGGGACGGCAAGGCGACACACAGACAGTTCTTGGAGCTAATGGCCTCATGGCGATCGTCGCCAAAGCTCGCGCCATGCGACAGGCGCTCACTCCGGCAGAAGCGCGGTTGTGGGTGGCGCTGCGACGGCTTCGCCATGATGGCCTTCATTTCCGCAGGCAGACCCCGTTGCGCGGCTATTTCCTCGATTTCTTCTGCTGGTCTCGGGGTGTCGTCGTCGAGGTCGATGGCGGCTCTCATGCCACCGAAGATCGCGCGCGAAAGGATCGTGTGAGGGACGCAGTCCTGGCACATGAGGGTTTGCTGACTCTGCGCTTCGACAACCTGATGGTCAGAGATCAGTTGGAGGCTGTGGTTGGACAGGTGCGTGCGGTTTGCCTTGCCCGCCCCACCCGGTCTCCGCTTCGCTCCGACCACCCTCCCCCGCTGGGGGAGGGAAAGGCCATGGCCTGACCAATGCGCCTCCCGTCCCTCTTTCGCCGCACGCCGTTCCGGCTGACGCTGCTGTTTCTGGCGCTGTTCGCAGCGGCGGCCAGCGCGATCCTGGCTTACGTCTATGTCGCCTCGGCCTCCGAGGCCCAGGCCCAGGCGCGCAAGGCGGTGGAACAGGAAAACGCCGCCCTGACGGCGATCTTCGAGGAACGCGGTCCGGATGCGCTCAACCAGGCCCTCGTTGACCGCATCCTGACGGGCGGGACGTTCCTTCACCTCTACATGGAGCGCGATGGCGCCAAAATCACCGGCACGCTTGGCGTGACCGCACGGTCGGAGGATGGCCAGACGACCGCCGAGCCGGTGAATGCGTCGCCAATCCCCAACTATTCCGGCGGCGAAGTCTGGGCGACCTTCCGGTTCACCGACATCGATCCGGACGGCCGGGTGGTTCGCAAGGACGCCTACGGGGTGCAGACCACGCTTTCGAACGGCCAGATGCTGTTCGTCGGCAAGGACCTTGGGGACACGGAGGCCTATCTGGGCCGGCTGACCCAGGCGCTGTGGATGGCGATGGGAATGGTGCTGCTGCTGGGCGCCGGCGGTGGTCTGCTGATCAGCCGCAATGTCGAACGCGCCATGGGACGGCTCAACACCGTCGTCACGGCCGTGCAGGACGGCGATCTGAAAGCGCGCGTCGCTGTGCGCAACTCCGGCGACGAGCTGGACGAGCTGGGCGTCGGCCTGAACCGGATGCTGGACCGGTTGCAAGCGTCCATGGCCTCCATCCGCCACGCGGGCGACGCCATCGCCCACGACCTGCGCTCACCGCTGACCCGCATGCGGGCCAAGCTGGAGGTCGCCCTGATCGACGCTGAATCGGGCCGGGTGGACGGTGTGGACGCGCTCCAGGTCGCCCTGGATGAGGCCGACACCCTGCTCAAGACCTTCAACACGGTGCTGGCCATCGCCCGGCTTCAGGCGGCCGCCGGCCGGGTGCCGGACGCGGAGGTGTTCGACGCCGCCGACCTCGCCGCCGACATGGCCGAGCTCTACGAACCCGCCGCCGAGGACAAGGGTCTCGACTTCTCGGCCGAGATCGAGAAGGGGCTGCACATCCACGGCGCGCGGCCGTTCCTGGCCCAGGCGCTCGCCAACGTCATCGACAACGCCATCAAGTACACGCCGACCGGCGGGGCGGTGAAGCTGAGGGCGCGCCGACGCTCGTCGGGCGAGATCGAGTACTCTGTCACCGACACCGGGCCAGGCGTGCCCGAAGTCGATCGCGACCGGGTCATCGAACGGTTCGTGCGCCTGGACAACAGCCGCACCGAGGCCGGCTCGGGTCTCGGCCTGTCGCTGGTTGGCGCGGTCATGGAGGCTCATATGGGCCGCATCCAGCTGGATGAGGGGCCCGGCGTCTACGGCGGCTACGGCCCCGGCCTGAGGGTCGCCCTGATCCTGCCACCTGCGAGCACGCCGTGAGCGACGGCCTCGGGGCCCGGCTTCATCCCTGCGGACCCGTGATCGACGCCGGGGCGGCGTCCCGCGCGCTGGAGTCGGTGCGCGAGGCCGCGGCGTCCGATGGCTGGAGCGATGCCCTGGAGGCGGCCTTGCCCGCGCTCGAGCCCGTGGTCGCTACGTCGCCCTATCTCGCCGGTCTGATGCGGCGTTGGCCCGACTGGCTGGCGGCGATCCTCCGCGACGCCCCTGAACCGGGACTGGCTGACCTCCTGTCGCGAACCGGGGGCCTTTCGGGCGGTGCCGATGACGTCAGGGCCCCGCTGCGCCGGTTGAAAGGCGAACTGCATCTGCTGACCGCTCTCGCGGACCTCGGCGGGGTCTGGACCCTCGATCAGGTGACGGATGCCCTCAGCCGCTTCGCCGACGCCTCGGCCGCCACAGCCCTGCGCGCCGTCGCCCATGACCAGCGCGAGCGAGGCAAACTCGTATCGCCCGCCGACGACCCGCGCGGGCCGGTGCCCGGCCTGTTCGGTCTGGCGATGGGCAAGCACGGGGCGAACGAACTCAACTACTCCTCCGACATCGACATCAGCCTGTTCTGGGAGCCGGACGTCCTCGTGCCGGCGCTGGCGGAGGGTGTGGAGCCGCAGCGATTCCTGGATCGCCTGGCCCAGGCCTTCGCCCAGCTGATGCAGGAGCGCACAGGCGACGGCTATGTCTTCCGCGTCGATCTGCGTCTGCGCCCGGACCCGTCGTCCACACCCCCGGTCGTCGCTGTGCCCATGGCGCTCGACTACTACGAAGGCGTCGGCCAGAACTGGGAGCGCGCCGCCTTCATCAAGGCGCGGCCGGCCATCGGCGACCTTATCGAAGGCGCGGACTTCCTGAAGGCGCTGACGCCCTTCGTCTGGCGACGCAGCCTCGACTATCAGGCCATTCTCGACATCCAGTCGATCAAGCGACAGATCCACGTCCACAAGACCGGCGAGGGTCTGGAGGCGGCCGGGGCCAACCTCAAGCTCGGGCGCGGCGGCATCCGCGAGATCGAGTTCTACGCCCAGACCCAGCAGTTGATCCTCGGCGGCCGCGACCCGTCGCTGAGGCCGCCCCGAACGGTCGATGCGCTGGCGGCCCTGGCGGACAAGGGTCATGTCCCGGCCAATGTCGCGGCCGAGCTGACCACGGCCTATGAACGACTGCGGGCGCTCGAGCATCGGGTCCAGATGCTGGATGACGAGCAGACCCACGTCCTGCCCGCCGATCCGGCGCGGCGCAGAGCGGTCGCCTCCCTGTCCGGGCATGGCGATCTCGCCGACTTCGACGCCGAGGTCGAGACGCTGCTGGTCGGGGTCAATCGCCGCTATGGCGACCTGTTCGAAGGCGAGGAACAGCTGTCGTCGGAGTTCGGCAGCCTGGTCTTCACCGGTGTCGAGAACGACCCCGAGACTTTGGCAACGCTCGCGCGAATGGGCTTCTCCGACCCGGCGGCGGTGTCAGACGCGATCCGCTCCTGGCACCACGGCCGCATCCCGGCCACGCGGTCGGCAAGGGGACGCGAGTTGTTCACGCGATTGGCGCCCCGCCTGCTTGAAGCGGCCGCCAGGACGGGGGCTGCGGACGCCGCATTCCGTCGGTTCTCCGTCTTCTTTGCCGGACTGTCCGCCGGCGTGCAGGTGCAGGCCCTGTTCCTGAACCAGCCCGAGCTGTTCGAGCGCATCGTCGGCGTCATGGCCTTCGCCCCGCGCCTCGCCCGAACCCTCGGCCGCTATCCGGCAGCGCTGGACTCGATGCTGGACGCCCGCTTCGAGACCGAGCTCGGCGTTGATACCGGTCTGTTCGACCAGATGGAACGCGAGGCGGCCGAGGCCGGCGATTTCGAAGGCGCGATGAATGCGGTCCGGCGTCTGCACCGTGAGCAGATGTTCCGGATCGGTATGCAGACCCTGTCCGGCCGGATTGGACCCCAGGCGGCCGGACGGGGCTTCACCAATCTGGCCAACGCGGCGATGCGCACCCTGTCGGCGGCGGCTCTGGCCGAGACCGAACGGCTCGGCGGGGCGATGACGGGCGCGGTCGCGGTGATCGCGCTAGGCAAGGCCGGTTCGGGCGAGATGACGGCGGGGTCTGATCTCGATCTCATGACCGTCTACGACGCCCCGCCAGAGGCTGTTTCAGAGAAGAAAGGCTGGGCCGCCGACGTCTTCTACGTCCGTTTCACCCAGCGGCTGATCTCGGCGCTCTCGGCGCATACGGGCGAGGGAGGGCTCTACGACGTCGACATGCGCCTGCGGCCCTCGGGGTCCAAAGGGCCGGTGTCCGTCAGGCTGTCGGGCTTTGATGCCTACTACGGGCAGGAGGCGGCGACCTGGGAGTTCATGGCCTTGACCCGGGCGCGGGTCGTCTGGGCCAGCGATCCGTCGTTCGGCGCGGCGACGACCAAGGCCATCGAGGTGGCACTGCGTCGACCAAGACCCGGCATCGATGTCGCCGCCGAGGTGCGCGCCATGCGGGATCTGATGGCCCGGGAGCGACGGCCTGACGGCTTCTGGGACCTTAAGCTCGCGCCGGGCGGTCTGGTCGACGCCGAGTTCGTGGGCCAGTTCCGACAGTTGCAGTCAGCGGCGGCTGGAGGAGCGCTCACGGTTTCGACGCTGTCGCAGCTGGCAAGGGACATGCCGCTCCGCGAGGCGTGGAAGGTACAGCAGGGCCTGGCGCAACTTCTGGCCTGCGCCTTCGACGACAAGGCCGATGTCGAGGCAGAGCCAGAAACCTTCCGCCGGCGTCTCGCGCAAGCCGCCGGAGAGCTCGACTTCGAGAGTCTTGTTCACCGGCTTCACACGCTTCGGGGCGCGGCGCGTGGGGCCTTTGAAACGGCCCTCCCGGCCACCGGCGACGGAGAGTCGACGGACGCGCGTTAGAGCTCCTGTGGGGACGCACGGGCGCGGGCCACGCCGCCGCTCATCGGAGAGACGAGACATGAAGATCAAGACCCTGACCCTGGTCGCCGTCGGAACCCTGGTTCTGGCCGGCACCGCCAGCGCCCAGCAGCAACGCGGCCTCGGTCGCGCCGACGCCGACGCCGACGGCCGCGTCAGCCAGGCCGAGTTCGTGACCGCCCGTACCGCCCGCCTGACCGAGGCCGACGCCAACCGCGACGGGCAGGTGACCCGCGAGGAGGCCCAGGCGGCTCACCAGGCCAACCGCTCCGAGCGGCGCGGCCAGATGTTCGCCCGCCTTGACGCCGACCGGAACGGTGCCATCAGCCAGTCCGAGTTCGACGCCGCGCGACCCGAGCGCGCCGGTCGCGGCGGGCAGCGCATGCAGCGCCAGGAGCGCCGCGCCGGCCGGGCCTTCGCCCAGGGACCCGTTCAGATCGAACAGGCTCGGTCCCGCGCCACCCAGGCCTTCGCCACGCTCGACGCCGACCGCGACGGCTACCTGAGCGAGATCGAACGCCAGGCAGCGCCGACCCGCATGCGCGAGGCCATGCGCGAGCGTCGTGCCGAGCGGCGGGCCCAGAGAGGTGTGGCGTCGCGTTCAGCGCCCGCTTCGGAGTAGGGTCGGTGACGGGACTGGCCGGGTTCGCCCGGCCGCTCCTTTCGCGCGGAAAGGGACCGATTGGCGGCCGTTGTCGACCCCGACGAGGATCTGGTGCGCCGTGTGGGTCAGGGCGATCCTGCGGCCATCCAGGCCTTGGTTGCGCGCAAGCTCCCGCGCATGCTGTCGCTCGCCCAGCGCATGCTGGGCGACGCGGTCGAGGCTGAGGACGTGGCGCAGGAGGCCATGATGAAGGCCTGGAAACAGGCACCGCGCTGGACACCCGGAAAGGCCAAGTTCGATACCTGGCTTCATCGCGTGGCGCTGAATCTCTGCTACGACCGGCTGAGACGGCGGCGCGAGGTGCTGGTCGAGGCCCCGCCGGATCGTCCCGATCCCGGCCCTGCCCCGGATCGTGGCCTGCTGGCGGCCGAGCTGGGCGCGCGCGTCGAGACGGCGCTGAAGGCCCTGCCCGAACGCCAGCGCGAGGCCATCGTGCTGTGCCATTATCAGGAGCTCGGCAATATCGAGGCTGCAGGATTGATGGGAGTCAGCGTCGAGGCCTTGGAGAGCCTTTTGGGGCGGGGCAGGCGGGCCCTGCGCGCCGCGCTGGCCGATCTGGCGCCGAACGCCCCCGAAGCGTTAGGAGGACGGGCATGAACGCGGATCGAATGCGAGAACTGGCCGAGGCCTGGGGCGGCGACCTGCGCCGCTGGCCGACGGCTGAGCGCGAGGCCGCCCAGGCCTTTGCACGGATTGAACCCGAGGCGGCCGAACGCGCCCTGTTCGAGGCGCGTCAGCTGGACGCCGCGCTCGACGCCGCGCCCCGGGTCATCGTTTCGGTTGAGCTGCGTGACCGGGTGATCGCCTCCGCCCAGACTGCGGGTCTGAAGGCAAAGGCGGTCTGGCCCGGCCTGCGTCGTCTGCTGTGGATCGGAGGGGCCGGCTGGGCGGCGGCGGCTTGCGCCGGCGTGGTCTTCGGCCTGACCCTGACCCACGATCTGGAGGGCCAGGCCCAACTGGATCTGGTGCTGGATCAGGCCTCGGTCGACGGGTTGGATGACATGGCGGTGCTGGGATGAGTTCGCGCCTGGTCGCCATCATCCTCGGGATCGCCCTGGCCATTTCGGTGGGCATCAACCTGTTCGCTGCGACGGCCGCGCTGACGGCCTTGTCGGGACAGAGGACGATCGAACGCGCTCTGGAGGACCGACCGTCCACTTTGTCTCGCCCGTCCGCGAGGGAGCTGCTGGCGTCGCTAGAGCCCGAGGTGCGTCGCGAGGTCCGTCGGGGTCTGCGCGATGCGGGACTGGCAGCGCGACCGGATTTTCAGGCGGCGCGGCAGGCGCGAGCCGAAGCTCTTCAGGCTGCCCAGGCCGAACCCTTCGACCGGGCCCGTATTGAAGCCCTGCTCGCCACGTCACGGCAGGCCGAGGCGCGCGGGCGGGCCCGGCTCGAAGGCGACGCCCTGGCCCTGATGGAGACTCTCGAGCCTGAAGATCGCCGCGTTGTCGCCGCCCTGCTGGCCGGTCGGGGTCGCAGTGGCGCTCAGGGTCGGAACCGCGAACCCCGACAGGAGCGCGCGGTCCAGCCCTAGGCCTTAGCGGAACGGCGGCTCGTCAAAGGCGCGGAGCTTGCGGCTGTGCAGGCCGGCACCCTCGTTGCGCAGCAGATCGACGGCCTGGATGCCGATCTGGAGGTGCTCGGAGATCGAGCCCTCGTAGAAGCGGTTGGCCTGACCCGGCAGTTTGATCTCGCCGTGCAGAGGCTTGTCCGAGACGCACAGAAGCGTCCCGTAGGGCACGCGGAAGCGGTAGCCCTGGGCGGCGATTGTGGCGCTTTCCATGTCGATGGCCACCGCACGGCTCTGGTTGAACCGCAGGGCCGACTTGGAATAGCGCAGCTCCCAGTTCCGATCGTCGGTCGTGACGACGGTGCCGGTACGCAGACGCTTCTTGACCTCTTCACCAGGCATCCCGGACACCTGCTTGGCCGCGTCGTAGAGGGCGCGCTGGACCTCGGCGATGGACGGGATCGGAATGTCCGGCGGCAGGACCGCGTCAAGCACATGGTCGTCCCGCAGATAGGCGTGGGCCAGCACATAGTCGCCGATGGTCTGGCTGGGTCGCAGCCCTCCGCAGTGGCCGATCATCATCCAGGCGTGCGGCCGGGTGACCGCCAGATGGTCGCAAATGGTCTTGGCGTTCGACGGACCCACGCCGATGTTGACCAGCGTCACCCCTTCCCAGCCCGGCGCCGTGAGGTGATAGGCGGGCATCTGGTGTTTGCGCCAGGCGGCGTCGGCGATGGCGAGGTCAGGATCGGGATTGTCCCGGCCGATGACCACGCCACCGGCGCACGACAGGCTCTCATAGGGTGAGTTCGGGTCGGCCAGTTGGGCGCAGGCCCAGCGCACGAACTCGTCGACGTAGCGGTGGTAGTTGGTGAACAGGATGTAGGACTGCACGTCCTCGACCGGCGTGCCGGTGTAGTGGCGCAGGCGGGCCAGCGAGAAGTCGGTTCGCAGCCCGTCGAACTGCGACAGCGGGAACTCTTCGGTCAGGTCGAACAGGCCGTCGGAGATTTCATCGCCGATGTGCGACAGATCCGTGGTCGGGAAGTGGCGCGCGATGGCGGCCGTCATCGACCGATCCAGAACCACGTCGGAGCCGTCCAGCACGTAGGGGAAAGGGATCTCCTGTTCCGAGGCTTCAACCTCGAACGTTGCGCCGTAGTCTGATTCCAGCAGCCGCAGCTGCTGCAGGATATAGGGTCCAAACAGGTCCGGGCGGGTCACGGTCGTGGAATAGACGCCCGGCCGGGAGATGCGGGCATAGGCGCGCTGGGCCAGGTTCTCGGGCCGCTCACCGAACCAGCGCATGCGCAGGCGCGGATAGCAGAACAGGCCGCGCGCGCGGAGCGCGGCGTCGGGCGTCTTTCCGGTCTCGAGATAGGTTCGAACCGCTCCGCGCAGGTTGGCGACGGATTGGGCGTAGAGAGTTTCGAGGCGTTCCAGCGCCTCGGGCGCTGATAGCGCCCCGGTCATGTGCTCTGTCATGGCCTCCCCTAACGGAGGATCGTGACCTTGGCGAGATGCCTTGGGCTATTGTCTCGCTTGACCTCTGGCACGGTCGAACAGGGCGAGCACGGTCTCGTTCCCCACGAACCGGGTGCGTAGCGTGGCCTCGTCGCCCTCGACCGTTGCACACCGCAGCCGGGAAACCGCCTCCTCGATCTGACTGGCCCGTTCCGCGTCGTAGGGCTCTTCCCCGGCCCAGTACTGGCACTGCTGCTGGCGCGCGAGCCACTCCAGAACGGCTGGATCGACGGACTGGGCTACCGTGAGCACAGCGTCCGTCACCGAGACGGTACCCAGCACCAGGCGGTCGCCTTCCACCTTGAGGTCAACCACGACCTCACCCCCTGTCGGACAGCAGTTGCCGTCCGTATCCTGCCAGAGGGGAGAGTGAGCGATCAGCGCGTCCCATTGAAACCCGGGACCCTTCCAGACGCTCAAACCCGGCGGGAGCCTCTCTGCGAGGTCGGTAAGCCAGCTCTGGGCGTCGACCTCGGTGGGTGCCGTGCCCGCGCCGTTCCAGCGGAACACGACGCCCATCCAGTGACGTCCGGTCCCCTGGCCATATCCGGGCAGGGCGACGTAGGTGCCTTGGGCGCGCATCTCGCCGTCCTCGCCGTAGCCGGTGTGGATTGCAGGATCGAGCACACCGAGCGGGCCAAACAGCCACATGACCGGTCTGAGCGCCTCGCCATCCGGCTGAAGGATGACCACGGCTTCGGAAACGCCGAACTCCTCTGACGATCCGGACTGCGTCTGAAAGTGCAGGGTCGTGCCTTCCGGCATGACCAAGGTGCCGGTCCCGTTGACCACGCACCCCGAAAGACCTGTGTCCACACAGGTCACGGGCAAGGTCGAGAGCGATGGTCTCGCGGACCGGACGGTGGTGTGTCGAAGCGCTGCCAGCTCCAGTTCGGCAACCCGGTACCGCTCCAGATCAGCTCTCTCGTCTGTGTACTCGGTCCATTGCTCCTGCCAGTCCGCCTGCTCGCGCTGCAGACTCGCGGGTGTCGGCGTCACCTCGAGCGCGCGGCGATAGGCCTGCTCCACGGCATCCTGGGCATTCGCGCCGGATGCGATCAGTCCGACGACAAGCAGTACGGTAGCGGCGAGACGGAGCATGAAAATCCCCCACGGAACGGCGTGACGCGACTGTGCCACCGGTCGCGCCTGATGACTAGGCGTCGTTCAGCGTCCGATGGAAAAAATCCGAGACCTCGGCCAGCACGGGTGCCTTCTTGCGGAAGAGGGGCGAGAAGGTCGCGATCAGGTCCTCGTGGGTCAGTTCCGGATACAGCCGCAGCTCGGCCCGCACTCCCAGTTCGCGCAGGCGAGTGTCCAGTAGGATGGAATCCTCATCGTGAACCGTCACGTCGGCCGTTCCATGCCCGAGCCAGACGGGTGGCGCGTCGGGCCGGGCGAAGGTCAAGGGCTGGGTCTGGAGCGGGTCATCGACGTGGCCGAAGGCGTTGATGGAGGCCGCGACATTGAATGGCAGAAACTCGTAGGGCCCGGCGAGCCCTGCCGCCGCTCGGATGAGGTCAGGTTTCCCGGTCGCGCGCATGTAGCGAGGGTCCAAAGCGATCATCATCGCCAGATGGGCCCCGGCAGAGTGGCCAGCGACGCCCAGTCGGGAGGGATCGCCACCCCTGTCTGCGACCAGTTCGGCAGCGCGGGCCGTGGCTGCGGCAGCGTCCTCCACGAAGGCTGGAAACACCACCTCGGGCACAACCCGGTAGTCGGGCAGGGCGACGACGAACCCCTGGGCCGCCAGGGCCTGGGCCGCCCAGCCGTACAGATCTTTCGATCCCGAATCCCAGCCGCCGCCGTAGAAGAAGACGACGGTCGGAAGGTCCTTTGCCCCCTCGGGCGCATAGAGGTCGAGTGTCTGACGCGGGTGATCGCCATAGGGGATCGACCGCGCGACCCGTCGCACGCCCCTGTCGCGCGGACCGACCGCGTTCAGTAGCCCGAGCGGGCTGCAGGCGGCCACGAGGGCTCCAAGGGCGGGGGCGATCAGGCCTCGTCGTGTCATGGCTCCAGATACGCACAAGATGGTCGTCTGGCTCAATCTCCGGTCTGCGACACCGGATCCCGCCCCGCCCGCGCGCCTCCCTGACAATGACGAATGAGCGAAATTTCATCTGTTTGTGTCATGACTGTCTTATTTTCTTTACATGAGAGGAAAGTGGCGCATTATTGCTCCGGACCAAGAGCTTTTTCGGGCCTGAGGAGGAGCCCCCCATGAACCGTTTGACCCTGTCCGCCGCCGTCCTGACGCTGGCCGCGTCCACCGCCCTGCCCGCTTTTGCGCAGGAGCGCGTCAGTTTTCCGACACGGGCCCCGGATGGTGCCGAGCGCGTCGTGATGATCTGTGAGCAGGACGCTGCGACCCGACGCGCCTTCCGCCGTGAACACGGCCAGGCACCGGCGTTCGTGACCGCGGAACAGGCTCTGCAGGCGCGTTCGACCGGGCAGGTCTGGGCCGCCCCGCGTTGCATGACCGCCCGCGAGCATACTCGCCTCGTCTCGACCCTGACGGCCTACGCCGCGGTTCGCTGAGACCAGACTAGCCTTGGGCGCTGCGGATCGCCGCGGCGCCCGCCGGCGGCGCGATGACGGCCGCGAACAGCGCATAGGCCGTCAACAGCGCCATGGCCGGCCAGGGGCTGAGCCCCTCCGCCGCTCGTGTCAGCGCTCCCGCCCCGAACACCACCGGCGGGATGAAAAGCGGCAGCACCACGATCGCGATCAACAATCCACCGCGTTTCGCCCCGAGCGCCAGGGCCGCCCCCAGCGCGCCGGTGAAGGCGAACCCCAAGCCTCCGAGCAGGGCAGCGAGCGTGGTCAGCAAGGCCAGAGTCGGAGACTGACCCAGAGCCAGGGCGGCGACAGGGGCCGCCAGCGCCAGCGGGAGGCCCGTCGCCAGCCACTGGGCGACCGCCTTGATCCCCACGACGGCTTCCAGGGGCAGGGGTCCAAGGGCGAGCAAGTCGAGTGCGCCGTCTTCAAGATCGCGCTCAAACAGGCGCTCCAGCGACAGCAACGACGCCAGCGCCAGCGCCAGCCAGGCGATCCCCGCCGCGACGGGTCGCAGCGTCGTCAGATCGCCACCCGCCGCCAGAGGCACGATCGTCGTCAGGCAGGCGAAGAAACCGCAGGCCAACAGCGGACCACCGCCCCCGCCCCAGGCCAGGGCCAGCTCGCGCCGGAACAGGACGCCCGCCGCGCTCATCGGCTGGTCCCCACGACCACCGACCGTGTGTCGATCGGCAGGGGATCGTGCACGGCGGCGACTATCAGGCCGCCACCGTCGAGGTGTCGACGCATGACTGCGCCGGCAGTCTCGCGCCAGCGCGAATCGAGTGGGCTGAGCGGTTCATCCAGCAACCACAGCGCGCGGGGTGCCGCGATCAGCCGGGCCAGGGCCAGACGGCGACGCTGGCCGGCCGACAGCTTGCGGACCTCCAGGTCCATCAGCGGTATGAGACCCATGACCGACACGGCCTCGTCGATGGTGTTGCCGCCGAGCCAGCGCGCCTGGAAGGTCAGTTCCTCCCGCGCGGTTCGCGCGCCCTTCAGCCCCTCGAGATGGCCGAGCATGTGCAGGTGACGACCTCGGGCCTCTGCCGGATCGAGCTCGGATCCGTCTAAGGCACAGAAGGTGACCTCTCCGGCCTCCGGACGGACAAAGCCGGCGATCGCGCGCAACAGCGTCGTCTTGCCCGCGCCGTTGGCTCCGGTGAGTGCCACCGCTTCACCCGCGTTCAGCGTCAGGGACAGATCGCGAAAAAGGGTGCGCTCGCCCCGCGCGAGGGTGAGGCTGGAGACAGCGAGGCGAGCGATCATCTCTCCTCCCTGTCGCGCAGCGATGGGGAGGTGGCGGCGAGCGTTTGCGAGCTGACGGAGGGGGCGAGGCGATGTTGGAGTTCAAGGCTGGCAGCCCTCACTCTGGTAGCCAGCTTCGCCCCCTCCACCCCCGGCGCAAAGAGACGCCGGCGGTCCCCCTCCCCATCGCCTGCGCCGACGGGGAGGAGACGTAAGCTGCGACCCGTTCTCAATGTCCCTGCAACCATCGTGGACTCATGGACGCCCCTCGCGACCGGGGCTATATCCGCCAACGCCGCAGCAGGCTGTCGCCGCGCGCGCCGGGGACCTGTGTGCCCCTGCGATCGCCGCGAGACGGCGCAACCGGATGTCCGGGCGGCTTTGACCAGAGGAACACTCCCATGCCGTCGATTGACAGCCTCAAGACCCGTCAGGATCTCTCCGTCGGGCGCAAGAAGTACGCCTATTACAGCCTTCCCGCCGCCGAGGAAGCCGGTCTGGAAGGCATCAGCCGCCTTCCGCGCTCCATGAAGGTGCTGCTGGAGAACCTGCTCCGCAACGAGGACGGCGTGTCCGTCACCGCCGACGACCTGAAGGCCATCGCCGCCTGGACCCAGAACAAGGGTTCGGTCGAACACGAGATCGCCTTCCGCCCCGCCCGCGTCCTGATGCAGGACTTCACCGGCGTGCCGGCCGTCGTCGACCTGGCCGCCATGCGCGACGCGATGGACAAGCTCGGCGCCGACGCCAAGAAGATCAATCCGCTGGTGCCGGTTGATCTGGTCATCGACCACTCGGTGATGGTGGACCACTTCGGCACCCCGGGTGCCTTCCAGCAGAACGTCGAGCGCGAGTACGAGCGCAACATCGAGCGCTACAACTTCCTGCGCTGGGGTTCCTCGGCCTTCAACAACTTCCGCGTCGTGCCCCCGGGCACCGGCATCTGCCACCAGGTGAACCTGGAGAACCTGGCCCAGACCGTCTGGACCGCCGAGGAAGGCAAGAAGACCGTCGCCTATCCGGACACCGTGGTCGGCACTGACAGCCACACGACGATGATCAACGGCCTGGCCGTTCTGGGCTGGGGCGTCGGCGGCATCGAGGCCGAGGCTGCCATGCTGGGCCAGCCCATCCCCATGCTCATCCCCGAGGTCATCGGCTTCAAGCTGACGGGCTCGATGCCCGAGGGCACGACGGCGACCGACCTCGTTTTGACCGTCACCCAGATGCTGAGGAAGAAGGGCGTCGTCGGCAAGTTCGTCGAGTTCTTCGGCCCGGCCGTCGCCAACCTGACGATCGAGGACCAGGCGACCATCGCCAACATGGCCCCGGAATACGGCGCCACCTGCGGCTTCTTCCCCGTCAGCCAGGCGACCATCGGCTATCTGACCGCCACGGGCCGCGACAAGGCGCGCGTCGCGCTGGTCGAGGCCTATGCCAAGGCGCAAGGCCTCTGGATCGACGAGACCAGCGAAGACCCGATCTTCACCGACGTGCTGGAACTTGACCTGTCGACGGTGGTGCCGTCGCTCGCCGGTCCGAAGCGTCCCCAGGACCGCGTCGAACTGACCGTTGCCGCTCCTTCGTTCGAGACGGCGCTGGGCGAGGTGTTCAACCGTCCGGCCGACGCCCCCCGCGCGGCAGTCGAGGGCGAAAAGTTCGACATCGGCGACGGCGACGTGGTCATCGCGGCTATCACCTCGTGCACCAACACGTCGAACCCCTCGGTCCTGATCGCGGCCGGTCTGGTGGCGCAGAAGGCCAACAAGCTGGGTCTGAAGACCAAGCCCTGGGTCAAGACCTCGCTGGCTCCGGGCTCGCAGGTCGTGACTGACTATCTGACGGCCGCCGGTCTGCAGAAGGAGCTGGATGCGCTGGGCTTCAACCTGGTCGGCTACGGCTGCACCACCTGCATCGGCAACTCGGGTCCGCTGGATCCGGCGATCTCGAAGACCATCAACGAGAACGCGATCGTCGCCACCTCGGTCCTGTCCGGCAACCGCAACTTCGAGGGCCGGGTGAACCCGGACGTCCAGGCCAACTACCTGGCCTCGCCGCCGCTGGTCGTGGCCTATGCGCTCGCCGGCTCGATGCGGATCGACATCACCAAGGACCCGATCGGCCAGGACAAGAAGGGCAAGGACGTCTTCCTGAAGGACATCTGGCCCACGACCGCCGAGATCGCCGCGATCCAGAAGAAGGCCGTCACCTCGGCCATGTTCGCCAAGCGCTACGCCGACGTGTTCAAGGGCGACGCCCACTGGCAGGCCATCCAGGTCGCCGGCGGCCAGACCTACGCCTGGGATGACGCCTCGACCTACGTCGCCAACCCGCCCTATTTCGAGGGCCTGTCGATGGAGCCGACGCCCGTCACCGACGTGGTGGAGGGCCGCGTGCTGGCCATCTTCGGCGACTCGATCACGACCGACCACATCAGCCCGGCCGGTTCGATCAAGAAGACCTCGCCGGCCGGTCAGTACCTGACCAACCGCGGCGTCGACGCGCTGGACTTCAACTCCTATGGCGCGCGGCGCGGTCACCACGAGGTGATGATGCGCGGCACCTTCGCCAACATCCGCATCAGGAACCGTATCGTCCCCGACATCGAGGGCGGCATGACCAGGCACTTCCCCTCGGGCGACGTCATGTCGATCTACGACGCGGCCATGCGCTACCAGTCCGAGGGCCGGTCGCTTGTGGTCATCGCGGGCAAGGAATACGGCACGGGCTCGTCGCGCGACTGGGCGGCCAAGGGCACGCGTCTGCTGGGCGTGCGCGCCGTCATCGCCGAGAGCTACGAGCGCATCCACCGCTCCAACCTGGTCGGGATGGGCGTGGTGCCGCTGCAGTTCAAGGCCGACGGCTGGACCAAGCTGGGCCTGACCGGCGAGGAGATCGTCACCATCCGCGGCCTGTCCGACGTCAACATTGGCAAGCTGCGTCCGCGTCAGGACCTGTGGGTCGAGCTGTTCCGCCCGTCGGACGGCAAGATGGCCCGCTTCCCGGTCCGCTGCCGCATCGATAACCAGACCGAGCTGGACTACTTCAAGGCGGGCGGCGTCATGCCCTACGTCCTGCGGAACCTGGCGGCGTAAGGTCGAGTGTCTCCTCCCCGTCGCCCGCTTGGGCGATGGGGAGGTGGCTCGTAGCGCAGCGAAGAGACGGAGGGGGTCTTCCTTCCGTGCCATCGCATGCGCGCCCAGAACCCCTCCACCGCTTCGCGGTCCCCCTCCCCATTCGCCAAGCGGCGAACGGGGAGGAGACGCTAAACCCGCATCGCCTCGGCCAGCAGCCGCGCCTCGGCCGCGCGGCTTGAGCCCTTGCGCCAGGCGACGACGATCTCGCGGCTGGGGGCTTCGGCGGCGAACGAGCGGATGACGACGCCGGCGTCATCGGCCAGCCCGGCCTTGACCGCCATCGCGGGCAGGAAGGACACGCCCAGCCCCGACGAGACCATCTGTACGAGCGTATGCAGGCTGGTCGCAGCGAAGACGTCCTCGCCGCGCGGGGCGTCAATGTCGACGGCGGCCAGGGCCTGATCGCGCAGACAGTGGCCGTCTTCTAGCAGGATCAGGTCCTCGCCTTTCAATGCGCCCGGCTGAATATCGCCGCCGGATGCCAGGGGGTGGCCAGCGGGGGCGGCGGCCAGGATCTCGTCGTCGCCGATGCGGGCGTGATCGATGCCGGACGCCGCATAGGGCAGGGCGATCACCGCGCAGTCCAGCTGACCGGCCTTCAGCCCGGCGATCAGGCGCGAGGTCAGGTCTTCGCGGATGAACAGACGCAGAGCGGGATACGCCGCCTTCAGCCCGGGCAGGGTCGCCGGCAACAGGAAGGGCGCGACGGTCGGGATAATGCCCAGCCTCAGGCGACCCGACAGCGGCCGCCCGGCGTTCCGCGCCGCCTCGACCAGATCCTCTGTGCGCGCCAGGACGTCCTCGGCCCGGCTGACGGCCTCGGCACCGACGGCGGTCAACTGGACCGCGCCCCGGGTACGCTCGACGACCGGCGCGCCCAGCACTCTTTCCAGCTCCTGGATGCCAGCGGACAGGGCGGGTTGGCTGACGGACGCCGCATCGGCGGCCCGGCTGAAGGAGGCGTGCTCGGCCAGAAGCTTGAGATACTGGAGCTGGCGAAGCGTGGGGAGCATGGCGCTGGTATAGGCGTGATCTTCCCTCTACGCCAACGCCATCGATCTAGCTTATCGAAATCCTCCCCCGTTGGGGGTCGACGAAGACGCGCTGAAGGCGCGGCAAGGAGGGTCATGAAGCGAAGCGGAATGACGGAGGGGGCTTACCGCCCGTGCGGCGTGTGTGGCCGACCCCCTCCGTCTCCTTTGCTACGCTTCGGATCCACCTCCCCCTATGGGGGAGGATTTGACGACCTCAGGCTTACGCCGCCAGCCTTTAGGCGTGGAGCGCGCCCTTGGGGAGGTCGTAGCGGTCGTTCTCCATCACCTGGACCCAGGCCTTGATGAAGGTGTTCAGGAACACCTTCAGGGAGCCGCCCTCGGCATAGACCTCGGCGATGGCGCGCAGCTGGGAGTTGGAACCGAACACCAGGTCGGTGCGGGTCGCGGTCCAGCGGCGTTCGCCCGTGGCGCGGTCCGTGCCGACAAACAGCTCGTCCGAGGTGGCGTCGACCTGTTTCCACGCCGTCGACATGTCCAGCAGGTTGACGAAGAAGTCGTTCGTCAGCTGGCCGGGACGATCGGTGAAGACACCGTCCTTGGAGTCCTTGTGGTTGATGCCGAGCACCCGCAGGCCGCCGACCAGAGCCGTCATCTGCGGGGCGGTCAGGCCCAGCAGCTGGGCCCGGTCGATCATCAGTTCCTCGGTCGGGACGTTGAACTTGACCTGCAGATAGTTGCGGAAGCCGTCGGCGCGGGGCTCGAGCACCGCGAAGCTTTCGGCGTCGGTGTGCTCCGCCGTCGCATCGGTGCGGCCCGGGGTGAAGGGGACGACGACGTCGTGGCCGGCGGCCTTGGCCGCCTGCTCGATGCCGACCGACCCGCCCAGCACGATCAGGTCCGCGATGGAGACGTTCAGACCCGACGAGGCCTTGATGCCCTCATAGACGGCCATGACGCGCGAGAGCTTCTCAGGCTCGTTGACGTCCCAGTTGCGCTGGGGCTCCAGACGGATGCGCGCGCCGTTGGCACCGCCGCGGTGATCCGACCCGCGCCAGGTCGCGGCCGAGGCCCAGGCCGTGCGGACCAGGTCAGCGACCGACAGGCCGGAGGCGGCGATGTGGTCCTTCAGCGTCTTGACGTCGGCGTCGGTCAGCTTCGGTCCCGTGTGCGCCGGGATCGGGTCCTGCCAGATCAGGTCCTCAGTGGGGACTTCCGGTCCGAGGTAGCGGACCTTGGGCCCCATGTCGCGGTGGCACAGCTTGAACCAGGCGCGCGCGAACTGGTCGGCGAAGTAGGCCGGATCGGCCCGGAACGCCTCCATGACCTTGCGGTACTCGGGGTCGATCTTGAAGGCCATGTCGGCCGTGGTCATCATCGTCGGGACCTTCTTGCCCGGCGTGTGCGCGGCCGGAGCCAGGGTCTCGGGCGGGCTGCCGACCGGCTGCCACTGCTTGGCACCGGCGGGCGAGTGAACCAGCTCGTACTCATGGTCCAGCAGCATGTCGAAGTAGGACATGTCCCAGGTGATCGGCGTCGGCGTCCACGATCCCTCGATGCCCGAGGTGATGGCGTCGTCGCCCATGCCGCTCTTGTAGCCTGACTGCCAGCCGAAGCCTTGCAGCGCGATGTCGGCACCTTCCGGAGCCACGCCGACCTTGGACGCGTCACCCGCGCCGTGGGCCTTGCCGAAGGTGTGGCCACCGGCCGTCAGGGCCGCCGTCTCGACGTCGTTCATGCCCATGCGGGCGAAGGTGATGCGGATGTCGCGCGCCGACTGCAGCGCCTCGGGCACGCCGCCGGGGCCTTCCGGGTTGACGTAGATCAGGCCCATCTGGATGGCCGCCAGCGTATCCTCCAGCGCCAGTTCCTTGTCGGGCTGGATGCGGGTCTCCTCGCCCTTCACCCAGTTCTCTTCGGTGCCCCAGTAGACGTCCTTCTCGGGTTCCCAGACGTCGGCGCGGCCGCCGCCGAAGCCGAACACCGGCCCGCCCATCGATTCGATGCCGACGTTGCCGGCCAGGATGAACAGGTCGGCCCAGCTGATCTGGGCACCGTACTTCTGCTTGATCGGCCACAGCAGGCGACGCGCCTTGTCCAGGTTGCCGTTGTCCGGCCAGGAGTTCAGCGGGGCAAAACGCTGCTGACCCGAGCTCGCGCCGCCACGCCCGTCGCCGGTGCGATAGGTGCCGGCCGCGTGCCAGGCCATGCGAATGAAGAAGGGGCCGTAGTGGCCATAGTCCGCCGGCCACCAGGACTGGCTGTCGGTCATCAGGGCGGTCAGGTCGCGCTTCAGACCCTCGTAATCGATCGACTTGAAGGCCTCGGCATAGCTGAAGCCGTCGCCCATCGGGTCGCCGGTCTTGCCGTGCTGATGCAGGATGTCGACCGACAGGCTGTTGGGCCACCAGTCGCGGTTCGTGCGGCCGAGCAGGGCGCGCTTGGCGGCGGCCTTCTTGCTCGGATCAGACAGGGGTGAGTTTTCGCCGTCCATGGTGGGCCTCCCGGGGGGTCAGAGTGATGCAGGAAGCTAGTCCTGACGACGCCTCAAGACAAATCGATTAAACTTGGGTTTGGAATAAGCAGGGTCTATCAAATGCGGCTCGATGGAGCCCTCACTCTGGCGGGCCGAGCACCGCCGCCAGGCGTCCGAACTGCTCCTCCATGACGGCGTGAACCGGATCCGCCATCGCGCCTGAGCCAGGTCCACTGACCACAAAGGTCCAGCGCAGACGCCGCGTCGCCTGGCCCTCGACCGGGGCCCAGCTCATCGTCAGGACGGCGTCGGCACCGATCCCTTGAAGCGGACCAAACGGCGCATCGAAACGGACCATGTTCCGGTCTGGCCAGACCATTATCGCCTCGCCGTGTTTGACGCCGCCGCCCGGCAGGGCTTCGCACCAGCAGCCGCCGGGCCGCAGGTCGACACGGATGTTGGCCGCATCGCCCGAGTAGGTGTGATCGCTGCTCCACCAGCGCTCCGGATGGCCGACCGCGTCCAGAATGGCCTCCGGTGAAGTCGAGACCGTTCGTTCGAATGACAGGGTGAAGGCGCTCTCGCTGCGCGACACGATTTCGGCGCTCGCGGGCGCGGCCGCGCTCAACAGGACGGTGGCCAGCCCTGCCGCAATCCCCCTGATGTCCATGGCTCACCCCTCCGCGACCATCCGCTTCAGGTCAGTCTTGCGCGCGTCTGGAACCTCGCGCCAGTCCCGATCGTACAGTGCCGCGTCTATGGCGTAGAGCGCCGTCAGCGACACACGCCCGAAGTGGAATCGCAGCCGACGATAGGCCTCCACGGCACCGAGACGCCGCAGATCGTCGGCCGTTTCTATCCCCGCTTCGGCCAGCCGCCGCGCCGTGACCGGGCCGAGGTTTCGCATCTCGGAGACGGTCTGGGTCATTCGGTGACGGTGATCACCGGACTATGGCTCATCTCGACCGACGTCATGTCGATCGCAGCCATGAAGGGCGCGGCCTCAGGCGCGGCGGGCAGCGCCCTCGCCGCCGCTTCCGCTGCGGCCATATCTCGCCAGACAATGTGGTCGGTGTAGAGCCCGTCATCGCTGCCAGACAGGGTGCGGCTGACGAAGCCGGGCCAGGATTTCACCAGGCCGTCGAGCGTGCGCGCGCTCCGAGCGAAGGCCTCCCGGTCGGCCCCCTCCGCCAGCCGAAACCGCACGAGTTCCACGATCGCCATGTCCATCTCCCGATCCGTTGACGATCCTTGCTATGGTCGATGTGTTGCCAACGTCGTGTCAGCAGCCGTGCGGTGAGCGTAGAAACACCCGCTCCTGCGGCGAACGTCACCCCGCCCAAACGATGCGTCCGGAATTGACGCATCGGCCTTCTACTCTCGCTTACATGATCTGCGAGACCGCCGCGCCTGACACGTCCGATGAGTCTTCGGCCTCCCCGTCGGAGGCCCTGTGGGATGCCATCCGCGACGCCTATTTGGCCGGCGCGACCGTCGCCAGCCTGCGCGACGACTTCGGCATCCCTTCCTCGACCTTCTACAAGAGGGCCGGTCGGGAGGGCTGGCTTCATCGGCCGCGGTCCCTACCCGAGACCCAGCCGCTGGACCTGGATGCGCCGGTCGCCGATCCGTCGGTCATGCTGGAGCTCGCCTGGCGTCGCCTGTCGCATGCATTGGACCAGGGCCGCTCCACAGAAGCCCTGCGCTGGCTACGAATCCACGAAGGGCTCAAGGCTTTGGCGGTCGTCGCCCAGGACTTCCCTGCCGACAGCGCTCTCGCCGCACGGTCATCGGCGGCAAAGGTGGAGAAAGTGGAGACTGTTTTTCCAGTCTCCACACGGGCCGAGTCTGACCGGCCGCTCAACCGGGCCGAACGGCGCAGGCTGGCGCGTCTGAGCGGCGGTCCCTGACCCTCAGGCGGCCTCGAACGTCAGGGGTGCACCCCAGAACTGGCTGACCAGCTCCGACTGCGGCCCCGGCCGCCCGGTCGTCAGGAAGGTGCGCCGTCCGCCCTCGCCCAGCCCATACTCCGGATGCCGCCCGAAGTAGCGCTCGAGAGCGTCCGCCACGGCGCTCGGCTGGTGGATCACCGCCGTCTCCGGCGGCAGGGCCTGGACGAAGACGTCGGCCACGATCTCGTAGTGGGTGCAGCCCAGGATGGCCTTGTCCGGATGACGCCCGATCCGGCGTCGCAGGGCATCGACGTGGTCGCGTACGACGACCGTCAGCTCCTCGGCCGGGGCACCCAGCTCGATCAGGCCCGCCAGCCCCGGGCAGGGTTCGGAGAAGACGGCCAGGTCCTCGCGCCGCTTGTCGATCTCGATCTCATAGACGCGGCTCATGGCGGTCGCGGCGGTGCAGAAGACGCCGGTGATCTCCAGCGCCTCGATCTTGTCGCCGCGCCGTTCGGCCTCGAAGGTCCAGGGCAGGCCGGTCGCGGCCTCGATGGTCGGCACGATGATGCCCAGCACATTGACCGGCCGCCCATGGCGCGCGCGCGCCTCCGGGACCCAGGTCTGCTGCAGACGGCGCAGGGCGATGGCCGAAGCCGTATTGCAGGCCAGAACGATCATGCTGGCCCCGGCCTCGAACAGGCGTTCGCAGCCGGCGCGGGTCAGGTCGACGATCTCCTCGCCGCCGCGACCGCCATAGGGCGCATGGGCCTGGTCAGCCAGGTAGATGAAGTCCCGCTCCGGGAACCGCCGGGTCAGCTCACGGTGGACCGTCAGACCGCCCACACCGCTGTCGAAAACGCCTATCGCCATGCAGCGGCGTGTAGGGCCTCGCCCGGAAAAGTGTAAGCGGTTTTCCGCAAAGGCGAGGCTCCATTCCAAAGGCCGCAGCTTGCCTCGCCGTCCAACGGCATTACAGGTCGTTCATGTGACGGTCATGCGAACCCGGACTAGGGTGCGCGCACGTCCCCAGATCGATGAACAGGATGTTCCCATGCATAGACGCCAGCTTCTTGTCGGAGGCGCGAGCCTGATGGCCCTTTCCGGTTGCGCCACCGCAGGCGCGATGAGCGGCGGGGTCGCCGCCAGCGCCGATGAACTCGCCATCGCCAGGGCCGTGCTGCCGGCCCAGACCCCGCGCGCTGAACTTCTGCAGCCGTGGACGGGTCCTTATGACGGTGTGCCGCCGTGGCCGTCGGTCACCGCCGACAAGCTGCGGGCCGCGATCCTGGAAGGCATCGAGCTGCAGCGGGCCGAGATCGTAGCCATCGCCAACAACCCCGAGCCGCCGACATTCGCCAACACCATGGTCGCGATGCAACTTGCGGGTCAGCCGCTGGACCGCGCCGGGTCGATCTTCGGAGTGATGACCTCCAACATCGGTTCCGACGACTACAACGCCGTCGACACCGAGGTTTCCCCGCTGCTGTCGGCGGCCAGCGACGAGACCACCTTCAACGAACCCCTGTTCCAGCGCATCAAGACGGTCGCGGACACGGCCGGCGCCGCGGGTCTGACGCCCGAGCAGACCCGCCTGGCCGAGCGCAGCCGTGATGCTTTCATCCGCAACGGCGCGGCTCTGGATGCTGCGGGCAAGGCCGAGCTTGGCCGCATCAACACAGCCCTGGCCAATGCCTTCACCAGCTTCGGCCAGAAGGTCGTGGCCGATGAGAACACCTGGACCGTGATCCCCAACGAGGCCGGCGTCGCGGGCCTGCCGGACTCCAACAAGGCCGCTGCCGCCGGCGCCGCCCGCTCGCGCAACCTGCAGGGCTGGGCCATCGTCAACACCCGCTCCAGCGTCGATCCCTTCCTGACCTTCGCCGACGACCGGGGCCTGCGCGAACAGGTGTGGCGCAAGTTCGTGGGCCGCGGTGACAACGGTGACCGCAACGACACCAACGCCATCATCGCCGAGATCGTGCGGCTGCGCGCTGAGCGCGCCCGTCTGCTTGGCTACGCCAACCACGCCGAGTGGCGCATGCAGGACACCATGGCCCGCACGCCGGCCGCCGCCATGGAACTGATGATGCGGGTCTGGGAACCGGCCAAGGCGCGGGTGACCCAGGAGGTCGCCGACATGCGCGACATCGCCGGACACGACATCGAGCCCTGGGACTATCTGTACTTTGCCGAAAAGGTCCGGAAGGCGAAGTACGACCTCGATCAGAACGAGCTGAAGCCCTACTTCGAGCTGAACGCGGTGAAGCGCGGTGCCTTCTACATGGCCGAGCGGCTGTACGGCTTCACCTTCACGCCGGTCCCCGCCGGCAGCGTCCCGGGCTTCCACCCGGACGTCGAGGTGTTCGAGGTCAAGAACAAGTCCGATGGCTCGCACGTCGGCCTGTTCTACTCCGACGACTTCGCCCGCGCGGGCAAGCGGTCGGGGGCCTGGATGACCAGCTACCGCATCGGCTGGGGTTACGACGGCGGCGGCAACAAGCTGGTGTCGAACAACAACAACTTCATCAAGGCGGAGGGCGGGCAGCCGATCCTCATCTCGCTGGATGACGCCCAGACCCTGTTCCACGAGTTCGGCCACGCGCTGCACTACCTGTCCTACCAGGTCCGCTACCCGGGCCTGGGCAACACGCCGCGCGACTACGTCGAGTATCCGTCGCAGGTGCACGAGCACTGGGTGCTGAGCCGGCCGATCCTGGACGGCTTCATGAAGCACTACCAGACCGGCGAACCCATGCCCCAGAGCCTGGTCGACAAGGTCGAGGCGGCCGCGACGTTCAACCAGGGCTATGCCACGGTCAGCTACCTGTCGTCGGCCCTGGTCGACATGGACCTGCATACCCGCAGCAACCCGCCGACCGACATCGACGCCTTCGAGCGCGAGAGCCTGGCGCGCTTCGACATGCCCCGGGAGATCGTGATGCGGCACCGCCTGCCGCAGTTCAACCACCTGTTCACGTCGGACGCCTATTCCGCCGGCTACTACAGCTATCTGTGGTCTGAGGTCATGGACGCCGACACCTGGGCCTACTTCGAGGAGTCGGGTGACGTCTTCGATCCGGACATCGCCGCTCGCTACAAGGCGATCATCCTGGCGGAAGGCAATTCCTCGGATCGGGCGGACGCCTACCGCCGATTCCGGGGGCGCAATCCGGACGTGGCCGCCCTGCTGCGCGTTCGGGGCTTCCCGGTCAGCTGACGTTGGAGATCAAGCCCGCTCGCGGGCCACTCTAACGCCGCTCACTTGATCGACGATTGAAGCCGTCGCAGCTCAGGCTGCGGCGGCTTTCTCGTCGGCCGGGCGTGCATGCTCGGCGATGGCGGCGAACAGGGCGCGCGGGTCGATCGGCTTGGCGACATGGCCCTGCATGCCCGCGGCGCGGCATTGTTCGATCTGCTCGGGCAGGACATTGGCGGTCAGGGCGATGATCGGGGTCAGGGCCACATGGCCGGGCAGGGCGCGGATGGCGCGGGCCGCAGACGGGCCGTCCATCACGGGCATCTGCATGTCCATCAGGACCAGGTCATAGTCGTCCGCCTGGATGGCCGACACGGCCTCGGCGCCGTTCTCGACGACGTGCAGTTCGATATCGAGCGGGGCGGTCAGGGCCGCGACGAGCGCGCGGTTGGCTGCATTGTCTTCGGCCAGCAAGACGCGAAGACGACGATCGGGAGCCGCAGACGTCTGGATGCACGGGCTGTCCGCCGGGCTTTCGGCGGGTCTCAGCGGGACCCGGAAACGGAAGGTCGATCCCGAACAGCCGTCGCTCTCGGCGCCAATCTCGCCGCCCATCATCTCGACGAGGCGCCGCGAAATGGCCAGTCCGAGGCCAGTCCCGCCATAGCGACGGGACACGGACCCGTCCGCCTGGGTGAAGCGGTCAAACATCTGGTTGATCTGGGCCGGGTCCAGGCCAACGCCAGTGTCCCGTACCTCGACGGTCAGCCATGACCGCGCGTCTTCAGGATCGACCCGCAAGACAACGCCGACCTCACCCCGATCGGTGAACTTGACGGCGTTCGACACGAGATTGAGGAGCACCTGCCGCAGTCTTGCGGCGTCACCCGTAAGCCAGGTGTCTTCCGGCACCTCGCAGGTCAGCCGCAAGCCCTTGTCGTCGGCCTGTCCGCTCAGCAAAGCTGTCACGCCCTGGCCGAGCTCCGCGACCGAGAAGGCGTCTTCCGCGAGACTGAGCGCTCCGGCTTCCAGCTTGGAGAAATCCAGAATGTCGTTGACCACGGCGAGCAGGGTTTCGCCGGCGCTGCGGATCAGATCCAGGTGTTTGCGATCCGCCTCGGACAGGCCGCCCTCCTGTCCGACCAGTCGTGAAAAGCCCAGAATGCTGGTCAGGGGCGTGCGCAACTCGTGGCTCATGTTGGCCAGGAATTCGCTCTTGGCGCGCGACGCCGCTTCGGCATCCTGTCGCGCCTGGATCAGCGCCGCCTCGGCCTCTTTCCTGGGCGTGATGTCGCGCACGACATCGACGATCTCGGTCAGTTTTCCGGCCCCGTTCAGGACCAGACGAGGATTGGCTTCAAGCCACACCAGGTGGCCGTCCTTGTGTCTGCACTGGTACTCATAGCCCTTGGGGCTGATCAGCTCACCCCGCGCGATCCTGTCCTGAAGCAGGGCGCGGATCCGGACGACGTCCTCCTCGACGACGACTTCCGCCGGATCCATCCCGACGATCTCGGCTGGCGAGTAGCCCAGCACGGCACGAGACGCCGGAGAGGCGAAGGTGATGCTGGTGTCCATCCGCGTGCGGATGACCATGTCGGACGTATGCTCCGCCACAAAGCGGAAGGCGCGTTCGCTTTCGAACAGGGCCTGGTCGTCGACCTCGTCTGTCACGTCGACGGACATGCCAAAGACCCAGCGGCGGCCTTCGGCGTCCGGGGGCTGGCGCTGACCCCAGTTTACGACCTGGCGATACTCACCGGAGGGCCGCCCGATACGGTAACGGATCTGGACCTTCTCGTCGGTCCCGAACATGCGTCGCCAGGATCGTCCGACCAGGTTGGAATCGTCCGGATGATAGAGGCGAAAGATCTGGTCGCGTGTCGGCACGCCCGCAGCGGGGTCGAGACCGGCGATCTCGTACATTCCTGGCGACCACCAGGTCGTCTTTGGGTCGAGCACCCGCCACCAGCCCACGCCCATGCCCTGAAGGCCGGCGAGAGCGATGGCGAGCGATTCTTCCTCGTTGGTCTCGATCGTCATGTGCGCCCCTCACGCGAAGGGCGCACCGTGAACGAGAATGGCTTCCATAGGGTGAACGGCGATCCTTCAGCCGTAGTGGACCGGGATCATGGCCATCTGGCGGGTAGAGTGGCCGCGAGCATACTCCTCACGACGAACCGAAGGCAGCAGCGACTGGATCTCGGCGCGCAGAGCGGCCGCGCACTGAGCGGTTTCGCGAAGCGATCCACCCTGGCAGGCGGTGCGCACCGCGCGGTTGACGCGACGGTCGAACTGTTGGGCACCGGAAGCGGTGGAGAGATCAAGATCGCCGTAGGCGACGCGGAGATCCTGGGCCGAAGCGGCACCAGCGGTAGCGAGAGTCACGGCGATGGCCGTGGCGGCGGCAAAGGCTTTCATGGGAATCTTCCTGAGTGCAAGGCGTCGCTCTTTGCGGCGACAGGTCGGGAGTAGGGGGTGCCTGTCGCTGGACGATGTGCGAGCGAAGGCGAAAGTGGGACGCGAGGTGAATTCGAAGCCAGAAAGTGAATTTTCGTCAACGAATCCGGGGTACTGGACCTGGATCAGCCGTAGATGACCGGAACCGCGGCGAGCACACGGCCACCGCGAGCGCGGGCGTAGTCGTCACGACGGACGCTCGGCAGCAGGCTTATGGCCTCGACACGGAACCGGGCACGGCACCGGTGCTCTGCGAGAGGGGCAGTGCCCCGGCAGGCGCGGCGAGCGGCTGCGTTGACCCGGGCGTCGAAGGCGTTGGCACCGGCGACCGAGCCGAGGTCGAGATCGCCGAAGGCGATACGGAAATCCTGGGCGGAGGCAGCGCCGGCAGACAGGGCCAGGGCGGCGAGAGAGAGGGCGAGGGTCTTCATGGCGGAAGGTCCTTGGCTGGTGTCACGGGGAGGCGACGCGCTGCCGTATGGCCTCGTTCGATGACGGCGGCCGCCACGTTGCGTGACTGCGCGGTGAAGTCTTCCCTAAACTTCGTTCATGGTCGTAAATCTATGCGCCAATCGGTTTTTTGCGCGCATGATCCGTGTTCGAACAGCTTTCGTTAGCCGCTGTTGCGCAGTCCTGCCGCGACGCCGTTGATGGCCAGAAGGATGCCCTCGCGGACCCGAGGGTCGTCGTCTCCGCTGCGTCGCCGCCGGATCAGCTCGATCTGGACGTGGTTCAGGGGCTCTACGTAGGGCATTCGCAGACGAATGAGGCGATCCAGCTCCGGCTGCCCTCCCAACAGCGCGGATTGCCCCGTGATGGCGAGGACAGCCGCCTGGGTGCGATCCCACTCCGCCTGAAGCGCGCCAAAGACCCCGGCGGCGAGGGACGGGTCGGGAACCAGGGAGGCGTAGCGGCGGGCGATGGTCATGTCGGCCTTGGCCATGATCATCTCCATGTTCTGGATCAGCGTCCGGAAGAAGGGCCAGTCAGCGGCCATGGCGCGCAGTTCCCCGATGTCGATCCCTTCACACGCCGACCCGAACCCGAACCAGCCGGGCAGCATCACCCGGCTCTGTGACCAGCTGAGCACCCAGGGGATGGCGCGCAGGTCCTCGATGCGGGTGGAGGCGGTGCGGGAGGTGGGACGGGAGCCGATCTTAAGTTCTGCGATTTCATTGATCGGGGTCGCGGCCCGGAAGTAGTCCGCAAAGCCGGGCGTCTCATAGACCAGCGCCCGATAGGCGGCCATGGAAGCCCGGGACAGCACGTCGACCGTCGCGCCATGCCGCGCCGTCATTTCGTCGTCCGGCGGCGGGGCCAGTGATGCGATCAGCGTTCCGGCGGTCAGGGCGTCGAGATTGCGGCGCGCCACATCGGGTTCGCCGTACTTGTTGGCGATGACCTCGCCCTGCTCGGTGATGCGGATGCGGCCCGCGACGGTGCCCGTCGGCTGGGACAGGACACCGGCGAAGCTGGAGCCTCCGCCGCGCCCGACGGCGCCGCCTCGCCCGTGGAACAGCTGCAGTCGAACGCCCACCCCCTGAGCGGCGGCGAGCAGGGCGCGCGACGCCTCGTGCAACTCCCACGTCGAGGTCAGGTAGGACCCGTCCTTGTTGGAGTCGGAGTAGCCGATCATGACTTCCTGCACGCCGCGCGCCCGGGCGACGGCGAGGGCCGAGGGCTCCTGCAGCAGCCGCTCCAGCGTCGGCCGTGCGGCGCGGAGGTCATCGATGGTCTCGAACAGTGGGGCGGCCTGGATCGGGCAGGCGGCCGGGTCTTCAGGCCGGTAGAGCCCGACCTCCTTGAGCAGCAGGTAGACCTCCAGCAGGTCCGAGGCGGCGTCGGTCTTGGACACGATATGGGTGCGGATGGCGTCAGGACCGAACCGGTCGAGCGCCTCGGCGGCGGCCTCAAGGATCGCGCGCTCCTTGAGCGTCTCCGGCGCATAGACGGCATAGGGACTGAAGAGGGGGCGGGAGGAGCGCAGTTCGGCGGCCAACAGAGTGAGCCGGGCCTCTTCGTCCAGAGCCCCATAGTCGGGACAGACGCCCGCCACGCGGAGCAGGTCGCCGACGACCCGGGCGTGGACATCGGAGTTCTGGCGCAGGTCCAGGGTGGCCATGTGGAAGCCGAACACATCGACCGTGGCGATCAGTCGGGTAAGGCCGTCCTCGGCAAAGACAGCTCCGTGGCTGGCGACCAGGCTGTCGTGAAGCACACGGAGATCGGCGCGGAACTCCGACGGGCCTGCATAGGCGGGCGCATCGAAAGGGGCGGGCCGGGGGGCGGGCTCACCGGTCAGGTGCCAGTGCGTCGCCGACAGGCGCGCATAGATCTGGCTGAGGGCTCGACGATAGGGCTCGTCAGCGCGATGGGGCGACAGGTCGCCCGATGCGTCCGACAAGGCCTGTAGCGCAGGACTGACGCGGGCGAGCGACCCGGACAGGCTGAGCTCGGCACCCAGCGCGTTCACCGCCTCCAGATAATGCCGCATGACGGCCTTGGCCGGGGTGGCGAAGGCAGCCCGTAGCGCCTGGGCGTCGACGTTGGGGTTGCCGTCCCGGTCCCCACCCACCCAGGCCCCGATACGCACGAAGGGCTTCAGGTCCGGCGCGTCGAGGCGGCGACGCCAGTCAATCAGCTGTTCGGGCGCGACCTTGAGGAACACCCGCTCGAGGAAGGAAACGACCGTGTCGATCTCGTCCTGAACGACCAGGCCCGTGTTGCGGACCAGCCGGGTCGCCCAGAGGATGACGGCCTGACGGCGAAGGCCGGTGGTCATGACTTCCGGGCGGCAGGACAGGTCGTCGCGGTCGCAGGCGTCCAACAGGTCGGACACGGCCGCGATGCGGTCGATGACGCTCTTTCGCCGAACCTCTGACGGGTGAGCCGTCAGCACCGGAGAGATCAGGGCGTCGGACAACAGATCGCGAGCGTCCGCGACCGACCGACCCGCCGCCGACAGACGGGCCAGGGCGCCCTCGGGCGTATCCGGCCTGGCCCCTTCTGCGGTCTGGGCCTGGGCCCGGCGCTTTCCGGCCCGGTCCTCGGCGACGTTGGCGAGAAGCGAAAAGACGGCGAAGCCGTGCGCCAGACCTACCGCCTCGTCCAGCGACAGGTCCGACAGCAGTCGCTCCAGCTCGGCCGACCCCTTGGCTCCCGGGTGCCGGTGGTAGGCGACGGAGGCCACGCGAACGGCCTCGATCTTATCGTAGAGGACCTGACCGCCCTCGTCGCGGATGACCTCGCCCAGCAGGCCGCCGAGCAGCCGCACCTCCTCGCGCAGGCGGTCGTCGGCGACGGGTGTCGTGGTGGGCATGGCGGTCTCGTTCAGCGGGGAGGCTGGAACAAGGACCGTAACAGCGGTCGCTGGCCTGACTACCCCTCTGGCGAGACGTGAAACCTATTGTGCGCCAGCGGCAGTGGCGGGTTCACCGGCGAGCACCTGACGGAAGAACAGGTTGGTCACCTCGGCCTGACCGTCTGCGTTGAACTTCTTCCGGAACCCGTGACCTTCATTGGTGGCCAGCAGGTACCAGACCGGGCGACCCTCGGCGCGGACGGCGTCGACGATCTGTTCGGACTCGCTCTGGGGCACGCGGGGGTCGTTGGCGCCCTGGATGACCAGCAGCGGCGCCGTCATCCGGTCGGTCAGGTTGAGCGGCGAGATCCGGTCGAACACCGCGCGCATAGCCGGGTCGCGCTCGTCGCCATACTCGGCCCGGCGAAGATCGCGGCGGTAGGCCTCGGTGTTCTGGAGAAAGCTGACGAAGTTGGCGATGCCGAAGATGTTCACCGCGCCGGCCAGTCGATCCGAATAGGCCGCCAGCGACGCCAGAACCATGAAGCCGCCGTATGATCCGCCGTGGACGACGACGCGCTCGGGATCCATGTCTGGCTGGGTCGCGATCCAGTCCAGCAAGGCGCCGATATCCTGGACCGACTCCTGGCGGCGCGGGCCGTTGTCGGCCGCGAGCCAGGTCTTGCCATAGCCGGACGACCCTCGGACGTTCGGCACGATCACGACGGCCCCATGGTCGGCGACCCACTGCTGGTAGGTCAGGCTGAAGCCGGGCCGCGACTGGCCTTCCGGACCGCCATGGATGTCGATGATGACCGGGCGACGACCCTCCAGTCCGCGCGGGCGGTAGACGAAGGCCGGGATGCGCAGGTCATCGAAGCTGGGGTAACGCACCAGTTCCGGCGTCACGAAGGTTGAACGATCCAGAGGCCCGACCTCCGACTGGGTCCACCGGGTCAGGCCGCCCGCCGTCACATCCCAGCTCCAGACATCGCCCGGACTGGTGGAGGTGGACAGGCCGATGGCGAGCTTGGATCCGTCCGGCGAAAACTCCAGAGCGCCGAGCACGCCATCGGGAAGTTCGGGCTGGGGCAGGGCGTGACGGGTGATCAGGTCGCGCACCGCCACCCTGGAATAGCCATCCTCATTGATCGACCATGCCAGGAGCCGCCCGTCGTCCGACAGGTCGAAGCTGTCGACGTCCCAGTTCGACGCCTCGGTCAGGGGCGTGACCGCACCGTCCGCAAGAGCGATCTCGACCAGCCGCAGAGCCTCTCCGCCCTCATCGGAAGTGGTGACGATCGATTGCCCGTCGCGGGTGAACTCGCCGCCGCTGTAGGCCACCGGCGTGGCGCTTTCCCGGATGCGGCTGGCCTGGCCGGTCGCCAGATCCAGCACCCATAGGCGCACGTCCAGGATGGAGATGTACTGCGAGAGAAGCGCCCGGGTTCCGTCGGGCGAGATGTCGATGGGTGAGAACTGGCCGGTGCCTTCGAAGACGACCCGGCGGCTCGAAGGATCGCCGACCGTCATGGCCAGGATGTCGTAGTCCGACTGCCCACGCTCGACCCGGTTCCAGAGTACAAGCCGCCCGTCACCGGAGAAGACGGGTCCGCCGTTTCTGGTGTTCGGCTCGGTGATGGCGACGTCGCCGCCGTTCAGGCCGGCCACGAAGGTCTGGAAGTTTTCTGCGCCGCCGGCGTCTCTCTGATAGGCGAAGCGGTCGGTGCCGGGGATGGTCGTCGCGTTGGAGACCGGCTCGGCGAAGAAGGTCAGCTGGGTCCGGTCCGCGCCAGGCGAGGCCACGCGGTGGAGCTGTGCCGTCTCGCCGAAGCGGGTCGAGATCAGGATGGAGCCGTCCTCCATCCAGTCCTGGAAACCGGCCGAGCGGGCGTTGCGGTAGCGCTGAAGATCGGTCCGGAGCTCTTCCGGGATTTCGGGGATGCCGCTGTAGATCAGGGTGCCGGACTGGCGCCGTTCGGGCGGCGCGGTCTGGGCGAGCACGGGTGCCGCTCCCATGGCCAGCATCAGCACGAGGGTCAGGGGGCGAGCGAAACGCATGGGCATCCTCCGGGGCAGACCGGCGATAGGAGGCTGTATGCCCGCTCTTGGCAAGCCGCGCCGCCGCTCGCCTTGTCTTTGCCCGACATTTCCGCCATAAGCCCGCGCTTCCGGCGCAAGTGAACCTCGCGCCTCCACCCACACGACCCCTGCATTGCGTCAGGACGAGGTGGGAGAGGAACCCCCGTCGACGTCGTACGTCCACGGGGGCTGAGGTCGTTTGACGCCCAGACGAGGTGTCGATGTTCGAGGCTCTGAACGAGCGGCTGACAGGCGTTTTCGACCGGATCACCGGTCGCGGTGCCCTGTCCGAAAAGGACGTGGCCGAGGCGATGCGCGAGGTGCGCGTGGCCCTGCTCGAGGCCGACGTCGCCCTGCCGGTCGTCAAGGACTTCGTCGCCTTCGCCACCGAGCGCGCCACGGGCGAAGAGGTCATCCGCTCGGTCAAGCCGGCCGACCAGGTCATCAAGATCGTCTACGACGGCCTGATCGAGATGCTGGGCGGCGAGGAGCCGGTCCCGCTCAACACCAACGCCACGCCCCCCGCTGTCGTTCTGATGGCCGGCCTGCAGGGCTCGGGCAAGACGACGACGTCCGCCAAGCTGGCGCTCCGCCTGACCAGGTTCGATCGCAAGAAGGTCATGATGGCCTCGCTGGACACGCGGCGTCCGGCGGCGATGGAACAGCTGGCCCAGCTGGGCAAGCAGATCGAGGTCGCGACCCTGCCGATCGTGGCGGGCGAGAGCGCGGTCCAGATCACGCGGCGCGCGCTGCAGTCGGCCAGGCTTCAGGGCTTCGATGTCCTGATCCTGGATACCGCCGGCCGCATCACGCTGGACGAGGCGCTGATGAACGAGGTGGCCGAGGTCGCCTCCATCGCCAATCCGGTCGAGACCCTGCTGGTGGCCGACAGCCTGACCGGTCAGGACGCGGTGCGGACGGCCACGGCCTTCCATGAGCGCCTGCCGCTGACGGGTCTGGTCCTGACCCGCGCCGACGGCGACGGTCGCGGCGGGGCCATGCTGTCGATGCGGGCGGTCACCGGCCTGCCGATCAAATATCTGGGCGCGGGCGAAAAGGTCGATGCGCTCGATGTGTTCGACGCCCGCCGCGTCGCTGGTCGTATCCTGGGCCAGGGCGACATCGTGGCCCTCGTCGAGAAAGCCGCGACGGAGCTCGACCAGGCCAAGGCCGAAGCCATGGCCAAGAAGCTGGCCAAGGGCCAGTTCGACCTCAATGACCTGGCCGCCCAGCTGCAGCAGATGAAGAAGATGGGCGGGCTACAGGGCATCATGGGCCTGCTGCCCGGTGTCGCCAAGATGAAGGCCCAGATGGCCGACGCCAACATCGACGACCGTATGATCGCCCGTCAGGAGGCGATCATCAGCTCGATGACCAAGGCCGAGCGCAAGAAGCCGGACCTGCTGAACGCCTCTAGGAAGAAGCGCGTCGCGGCTGGTGCCGGCGTCGAGGTCCAGGAGATCAACCGCCTGCTCAAGCAGCACCGCCAGATGGCCGACATGGTCAAGTCGCTGTCGCGCGGCGGCCGCGGCAACATGCAGAAGATGGCCGCCATGATGGGTGGCCTGGGCATGGGCGGCATGCCCGGAATGGGCGGCGCGCCCAGCACAGATCGCCTGAAGGCGTTGGGCGGCGGGCGCATGCCCGAGCCGAGCCCCGAAGAGATGAAAGCCCTCCAGGACCGGCTCTCCGGCCTGGGCGGCGGACAACTGCCGGGAGGCCTGCCTGGTCTGCCGGGCCTCCCCAAGAAACCGAACTGATTTCCTAGAAAGAGACTGACAATGCTGAAGATTCGTCTGGCCCGCGGCGGCGCCAAGAAGCGCCCCTACTACTATATTGTCATCGCCGACTCGCACTCGCCGCGCGACGGCAAGTTCCTGGAGCGCGTGGGCACGTACAACCCGATGCTGCCCAAGGACGGCCCGACCCCGCGCGTGACGCTGAAGGCCGACCGGATCGCCGAATGGCTGACCAAGGGTGCCCAGCCGACCGACCGCGTCGCTCGCTTCCTGAGCCAGGACGAGACCCTGTCGGCCAAGGTCAAGTGGACCCAGGGCAACAACCCCAAGAAGGGCGAGCCGGGCAAGAAGGCCCAGGAGCGTCTGGCCGAGCGCGCCCAGCGTGAAGCCGACCGCGCCGAGGCCGAAGCTGCCGCCAAGATCGAAGCCGCCGAAGCCGCTGCCCGCGCCAAGGAAGAAGCGGCCGCTGCCGCCGCTGCCGCCGCTGCGGCTCCGGCCCCCGTCGAAGAGCCTGCCGCCGAGGAAGCTCCGGCTGAAGAGGCTGCTCCGGAAGCCGCCGCTGAGGAGGCTCCGGCCGCTGAAGCCGCTGCCGAAGACGCCCCCGCCGAAGGCGCTGCCGAGGAAGAGAAGACCGAGGCGTAAGGCCTACCTTCTCCCCTTGCGGGAGAAGGTGGCAGCCGAAGGCTGACGGATGAGGGGTACGAAGATGCAGATAGGCTGTTTCCCGTGTCCCTCATCGGTCAGATCGACGTTTCACCCCTCATCCGTCTCGCTTGGCGAGCCACCTTCTCCCGCAAGGGGAGAAGGGATTTGAGTGAGAAACTCATCCTCGTCGCCCATGTCGCCGGAGCCTTCGGCGTAAAGGGAGAGGTGCGGATCACGACCTATACGGCCGATCCTCGCGCCCTGATGGACTATGGCCCGCTGCTGCGCGCCGACGGCTCGCACGGTCTGACCCTGACGGCCGCGCGGCCGACCAAGGACGGCCTGGTGGCGCGCGCCAGGGAAATTGCGACCAAGGAGGAGGCCGACGCGATGCGGGGCCTCAAGCTGCATGTGCCGCGCGAACGCCTGCCGGACCCGGACGAGGACGAGTTTTACCTGACCGACCTCATTGGCCTTCAGGCGCGCGACCCGTCCGGGGTGGCGCTGGGCACGGTCAAGGCGGTGCAGAACTTTGGCGCCGACGACATGCTGGAGATCGCTCCGGCAGAGGGCGGCCCCACCTGGTACCTGCCCTTCACCAGGGAGGCCGTCCCCGAACTCTGCATTGCCGACGGCTGGCTCCTGGCCGTCCGCCCGGCTGAGGTGGGAGAGCGCGAGCCCGACTGAGCCTCAGTCGGTGGTGTCGTCGATTGGCGCGTCCGGCCCGTTTTTCTTGATCGACTCAATCGCGTTCTTGGCTGAGGCCTTGGTCGAGTATCCCTCGGTCGAGAACATGGTCTCGGAGTTGTACTTGAACCGGACGCGGAACTCTCCGGCCTTGTCCTTGTAGATCTCGAACTTGTGGGCCACGCGGCACCTCCCTGATTGATGCCGCGATATGGCCAAGCCTGACGGTCGGCGGTCAACCCGGAACGTATCGCCGGTCGGACACTTGCGCGTGAGCGGGCGCTTCCCACATGGGCAAGCAACCGCAACCGAGACTGTGTCCTATGTCAGACCTCAGCGCCTTTCCGATCATCAAACAATATCCGGCCAGGGACCCCGGCGTCCTGCAGCTCTATTCCACCCCCACGCCGAACGGGGTGAAGGTCGCCATCCTGCTGGAGGAACTGGGCCTGCCTTATGAGGCCCACTTCGTCGACATCATGCAGAACCAGACCTGGACGGCCGACTATCTGTCGCTGAACCCGAACGGCAAGATTCCGGCGATCCTCGACCCCAACGGTCCGGACGGGAAGCCGTTCGTCCTGTGGGAGTCCGCAGCGATCCTGGTCTACCTCGCCGACAAGGCGGGCAAGTTGATCCCGGCCGATCCGGCGCGGCGCTACGAGACGCTGCAGTGGGTCTTCTGGCAGATGGCGGCGCTTGGCCCCATGACCGGCCAGATGGGCTTCTTCCACAAGTTCGCCGGCAAGGACTGGGAGGACAAGCGTCCCCGCGATCGCTTCGTCACCGAGGTCAAGCGCCTGCTGGGCGTGCTGGAAGGCCGACTGGCTGACCGGCCCTTCCTCATGGGCGAGGAGTTCACCATCGCCGACATCGCCCTGATCGGCTGGGTCCGCGCCATCCCCGGCTTCTACGCGGCGGGCGATCTGGTGGACTGGGGCACCTTGAAGGCCGTGCCGGAGTGGGTTGCACGCTGCGAGGCGCGGCCGGCGGTGGCGCGGGGTCTGACGATCCCTGTCCGGCCGACCTAGATCTGGTGGATAGGCCAGTCGCACTAGCGAGGCTGTAGGCCCTTGAGTTCGCCCCTACTGCGGCTCCCGGCCAGCGGCCGTCCCGCCGTAGGGGTTGGAGGGGCCGCCGTCGATGCCGACCTGGCTGGACGGACGGTTGACCGTCGCCGGATCGGTGATGGGGCGGGCACCCGCGTCGCGCGGCGCGCGCTCGGTCTCGCGCGGCGCGGGCGTTTCCAGGTCGGCCATGCGGCCGCAACCGGCGGCGGCGAGGGCGATCAGTGACAGGGCACCGATGAGGGGCAGCTTCTTCATGATCAGATCCTTTACGCGAGACGCGCCTTCCAGTCGGCGATCCGCGCGCGGACCTGTTCCGGCGCGGTGCCTCCGAAGCTCTGGCGGCTGGCGCAGGAAGCCTCAGGGGTGAGCACCTTGTAAACCTCCTCGGTGACGCCTGCGTGCAGGGCCTGCAATTCGGCGAGCGGCAGTTGCCCCAGGTCCACGCCCAGGCTTTCCGCCCGCTTCACCGCCGCACCGGTCACGTGGTGGGCCTGTCGGAAGGGAAGCCCTGCCTCGCGCACCAGCCAGTCGGCCAGATCGGTGGCGGTCGAATAGCCCCAGCCAGCCGCCTCGGCCATGCGGGCGGTGTTGGGTTTGAGCGCGGCGACCATGGCCGTCATGGCGGTGAGCGCCAGATCCAGCGCGTCCATCGCCTCGAACACCGGTGGCTTGTCCTCCTGCATGTCCTTGGAATAGGCGAGCGGCAGGCCCTTCATCACGGTCGACAGGGCAACGAACGCCCCCATGATCCGCCCCGTCTTGGCGCGGACCAGCTCGGCGGCGTCGGGATTGCGCTTCTGCGGCATGATCGACGAGCCGGTCGTCAGATCGTCCGGCAGGGTGACGAAGCCGAACATGGGCGTCATCCACACAACGATCTCTTCAGCCAGCCGCGACAGATGTCCGGCCGTGATCGAGGCAGCAGCGAGGGTTTCCAGCGCGAAGTCGCGGTCCGACACAGCGTCGAGGCTGTTGCCCATCGGCCGGTCGAAGCCCAGGTCGTCCGCCGTCGCGTGGCGATCGATGGGGAAGGGCGAGCCCGCCAGAGCCGCGGCCCCCAGCGGGCACTCGTTCATCCGGGCGCGCGCATCGGCGAAACGCCCGGCATCGCGGCCGAACATCTCGACGTAAGCCATCAGATGATGGCCCAGCGTCACCGGCTGGGCGGTCTGGAGGTGGGTGAAGCCGGGCATCAGGTCGCCGGCATGCTGTTCGGCGCGGACCAGCAGGGCGCGCTGCAGCTCCGTCAGTTGTGCGCCCGTCCGGTCGCAGGCGTCGCGGACCCACAGGCGGAAGTCGGTGGCGACCTGGTCGTTTCGGCTCCGGGCCGTATGCAGACGCCCCGACGGCTCGCCGATCAGCTCGGACAGCCGCGCCTCGACGTTCAGATGGATGTCCTCGAACTCGTCGCGGAAGGGGAAGGTCCCGGCCTCGATTTCGGACTGGATGGTGTCGAGCCCCGACAGGATCGCCGCTCCGTCCTCCGCGCCCACGATGCCCCGCGCGGTCAGCATGCGGCAATGCGCCCGAGAGCCTCTCAAGTCCTGTGCCCACAGGCGTTGATCCACGCCGATGGAGACGTTGATCGCTTGCATGATCTCGGCGGGCTTGGCGGAAAACCGCCCGCCCCATAGGGTCTGGCCCGACGACGGCGCGGCGGCCGGAGGTTTGGAGTCAGGCATGGGCGGGTCCGGGAAAGGCGTTCTGATCGGGGCGTTGGCCTTGGCGGTTCTCGCCGGGGGCACGGTCGGAACCCTATACGCCATGCGCGCCGGTCCTTTCAAAGGCGAGGTGCCCGCCGAGGCGGAACCGGCCGCAAGGAGCGAACTGGCCCGCTTCGCCACCGGTCCCCTGGCGCGGCTTGAAACGCCGGCTGTGCTGGAGACGGCCCCCGACTACGTGTTCAAGGATCGTCAAGGCTCCGAGGTGCGGTTCACGGACTTCAGGGGCAAGGTGGTGGTGGTGAACCTGTGGGCCATGTGGTGCGCGCCGTGCCGGACCGAGATGCCCACCATCGCGGCCCTGGCCTCGGCCTACCCCGACGGCGACCTCGTGGTGCTGCCCATCAACGTCGACACGGGCGAGGACTCCGTGGCCGACGCCCGGTCCTTCATCGACGTGCACGAGCCGCTACCGTTCTATTCGGACACCCGCTTCCAGCTGCCGTTCGAGTTTCCGGGCAGGGGCAAGATGCCCCAGACGATCCTTCTGGATCGCGAGGGGCGTATCCGCGCGGCCTTCTCGGGCGAAGCGGACTGGAACAGCGCAGAGGCTCGCGCCCTGATCGACGCCATCCTGGCGGAGTCCTGAAGACGACCTACTGCTGAGCAGGCGGAGTGGCTCCCGGTCGTCCCTCGGCGGCGGCCTCAGCCTGATTTTCCTCAAGCTCGTCGGCCAGCTTGCCTGCGCCCTGCTCAACCGCCTGGGCGGCCTTGAGGGCTCCGCCTTCGAGCACTTCACCGGCGGCGGCCGCGCCTTCCTTCAGCTCCTGCCCGGCTTCGGCGGCGGCGACTTCGGCCTGATCGCCCGCCGCGTCTGCCTCAGCGGCGGTTCGATCCTGCTCGGGCTGTGTGCAGGCGACCGTTCCGAGCGTCAGTGCGCCGATGGCGGAAAAGGCAAGAATGGACGGCAGACGGACGCGCATGGGGAACCCTCGTTCGAGCTGTTGAACCTTTGCCGTGAACGCAAAAGCTCCGGTTCGGTTGCGGGTCAGGGCACGTAGCGCCCCATTAAGGTTTACCGGAGATGATCGACCAAAGTTTTGCGGAGCCGTCCGTTTCCATGCCCATGCCCGTCGAAGCGCTGCACGCCTGCCTGGCAGAGGCCTTCCCCGACGCCGAGATCGTGATCGACGATCTGGCGGGCGACGGCGACCACTATCGCGCGCGCATCGTGTCGTCCGCGTTTCAGGGTCTGTCGCGGGTGAAGCAGCATCAGCTGGTCTATGCCGCGCTGAAAGGCCGGATGGGCGGGGAACTGCATGCGCTCGCCCTCGAAACCTCAACACCGACGCAGGGAGCCTGATCGATGCGCTATCGCCCCTTCGGCGCCTCCGGCGGCGCTGTTTCCAGTCTGACGCTGAGTTTGGGCGTCGACGCCCTGGCCCGCGGCGAGAAGCCGGCGCACGAACTGATCTATTCGGCGCTGGAAGCCGGCATCAACACCTACAGCCTGGAAACCGCCGACCCTGTGCTGGCCGAGGTTCTGGGGCAGGCCTTGTGCAACGTCGAACGCAAGCTTTTGAACGTCAGCCTGAAGCTGGGTGCCGGTGACGGCCGCAGGGGTTCGGCCCGCGACTTCTCGGCGGAAGGCATGACGGCGGCCATCGACCGCTGCCTGCATGTCTCGGGCCTGGGCTGGTTCGATCTGGCCATTCTGGACGAGCCGGGCGAGCATGAGCTGTCGCAGAGCTCGCTGAACGCGCTGAAGGCGATGCGCGCCACCGAACGCGTGCGGTACCTCGGTGTCTCGGGTGAGGGCGAGGTGATGGACGCCTACGTCTCGACCGGGGCCTTCGACGTCCTCTCGACACCCTTCCACGTCAATGTCGACTGGCGCATCCGCAGCCGCATGCGCGCGGCCCGCGAACAGGACATGGCCATCCTGGCCTACGACTACTTCCCCGAGGCGCTGAACAGCGAAAGGAAGGCGGCGACGATCAACAGGCCCGAGCCGGTCAAGAAGGGGTTCTTTGGTCTCGGCGCCCCCAAGTTGCAGATGCCCAAGGATGATCCCCTGGCGACCGTGGGCACCTTCGCCTTTCTGTACCGTACACCGCACTGGACGGCGGAGGCCATCTGCCTGGCCCACGCCATGACCGATCCCAGCGTCGCCAGTGTTCTGGTCCAGGCGACCGATCAGGACCGGCTGGCGGGGCTGGCTGCCGTCCCCGAACGCGACATGCCGCCCGGTCTGTCGGCCCAGATCGAAATGGCCCGCGTCGCAGCCTGACCCACGGTGGCGTGATCGGCCCTGACCTTGACCCGCGTCGCCTTGGCACCTAGCTGACGGCCGCACACGAAAGGCGTCCCCGTGACCGATAACGCTGTCGAAACCCCCGCCGATCCGATCCATGCCTTCATCGCGCAAGCGGTGGCCGAGCATGCAGTCGTGCTGTTCATGAAGGGCACGCCGGACGCGCCGCGCTGCGGTTTCTCCTCGCTGGCGGTGCAGATTCTGGATCACGTCGGGGTCGAGTTCGTCGGCGTGGACGTGCTGCAGGACGACGGTCTGCGCGACGGCATCAAGACCTTCACCGACTGGCCGACCATCCCCCAGCTCTATGTGAAGGGCGAGTTCGTCGGCGGCTCGGATATCGTGCGCGAGATGTTCCAGGCGGGCGAACTGCAGGCCCTCCTTACAGAGAAGGGCGTGCCGACCGGCCAGAGCTGACCTGATGGCCCGCAAGACGCTTGAGCCGCGCACGGACCGCGAGGTCTTCGAGCTGCCGCTCGCCATTCTGCCCGAGCACATCGATGAAAATGGCCACGTGAACAACGTGGTCTACGTCGGCTGGCTTCAGGATGCCGGGACCGCCCACTGGAACGCCCGCTTCGATGCCGAGACCCGGGCCAGGTGGTCGTGGGTCGCTCTGCGTCACGAGATCGACTACCTGCGCGCCCTGATGCCGGACTCGACTGCGGTGGCCCGCACCTGGGTGGGCGATCCCCAGGGACCCCGGTTCGCCCGCTATGTGCGGATCGAGGATGGGGAAGGGCGTCTGTGCGCCCAGGGTGTTTCCGAGTGGTGCCTCATCGAGCCGCGCACCATGCGACCGACCCGGATTCCGGCGGATATGCTCCCCACGTTCGAGCGGCGCTGAGCGGGTTTTGCGAAAGGACTCAGCCGTTTCTCGGCTGCGTGCTAGGATAGCGCCGGTCGCACTTGAGCGTGGTGACTGATCACGCCTCGAAAAGATTACCGGGAACGGCTTTCGCGTCGCGAGCCTCCGGATCACCCTGGAGGGCCAGCCGTGGCTGCCCATCCGCCCTTGCATCCCGACGGTCCCCTCAGCCTCGCACTGGCCGTCGTTGGCTCGTCCACGGTGCCTCTGCTGCTGCTCGATGACGTCCTGAAGGTGATCGCGGCCAGCGCCTCATTCTGCCGGGTGTTCCAGATCGATCCGGAACGGATCCTCGGTCGCTTCCTGGGCGAGCTCGGGACGGGCGAGTGGAACAAGCCGCAGCTCCGCGTCCTGCTGGAGGCCACGGCCAGGGGCAACGCTGACATCGACGCCTATGAGATGGACCTGAAGGGGCCGCGCCGGGGCGTTCGCAAGCTGGTGATCAACGCCCAGCGCCTGGACTATGCGGCCGACCAGCCGATCCGCCTTCTGGTGACGGTCGAGGACGTCACCGACGCCCGCGCCGAGGATCAGCTTCGCGACGACCTGCTCCGCGAGAAGTGCATCCTCTTGCAGGAACTGCAGCATCGCGTCGCGAACAGTCTGCAGATCATCGCGAGCGTCATCCTGCAGAGCGCGCGTCGGACCCAGTCCGATGAGACCCGGCTGCACCTCAAGGACGCGCACAGCCGGGTCATGTCCGTCGCGGCCCTGCAGCAGCAGCTGGCCGCATCGCGTCTGGGGGAGGTGGAGCTGGCCCCCTACTTCGTCCAGCTCTGCAAGAGCATCGGTGCCTCCATGATCCATGATCCCGAGCGTCTGACCCTGAGTGTCGAGGCCGACGACAGTTCCGCCACCGCCGACGTTTCCGTCAGCCTTGGCCTGGTCGTGACCGAACTGGTCATCAATGCGCTGAAGCACGCCTTCCCGGGCGGCCGGAGCGGCGCGATCCGCGTGGGCTACGAAAGCCACGACGGCAACTGGACCCTGACGGTCGCCGACGACGGGGTCGGCATGCCCAAGGATGCCGCCAGCGCCACGCCAGGCCTGGGCACCAGCATCGTCGAGGCCCTCGCGCGGCAACTGCACGCCCAGATCCACGTCGAGGACCAGAACCCGGGCACGCGGGTCTCGCTGATCCACAGCCCGCTGACGCTGGTTCAGAACCCGTCGTTGAGCGCGAGCAGTCCTGGCTAGATGGACGGCGGCAGCTGGTAGGGGTTGTTCACCCTCACGCGTTCGCCCGGCGCAAGGCCCAGCTCCTCGAAGGACCAGATGATCTCCACGCCTTCGGCCATCGGATGGTCGCAGGTGTCCTCATCGATGCGGCGCAGCGTGATGGTCGAGCCGTCGCCGGCCCGGTCGATGACGGGCGTCAGGTCGTCCTTGTCCGTACAGCCGTTGGAGCTGACCCAGAAGACCGCGAGATCGCGGGTGATGGCCGCCGCGTGGATGGGCTCGAGTTGCCCCGGCATCACGCGCACGCCGGGCGGTTCCCGATCGAACGGAAGAAGGGCGCAGCCGGACAGGCTGAGCGCCGCCAGGGCGGATACCGAGAGTGTGCGCAGGGTGGATATGCCGCCGGACCCGTAACAGCCAGAGATCGGAGGATCACCCAATTCGGTCCCCTCCGCATCTGATATCTTCGTAATCTCAGATCGGCAGATCGAGCCGGTGAACCTCGACCCCGATGGCGAACACGGCGGTCCCGCCGGCGTGGCGCACGACGCGGACCTTGTTCACCGCATTGCCCATCTGGACCGGCGTCCAGGTCGCGCCTCCGTCCACTGTGGCGAAGCCGTTGGGCACCGCGCCGATCCAGCCCCGGGTCTCGTCGATGAAGCCGACGCCGAACTCCCGAACCGCCGCATTGTCGATCAGGGGCATCTCGGTCCAGGTCAGTCCGCCGTCCGTGGTCTTGGCGAACACACGCCCGGACACGGTGGTGTCGGGATTGTAGCTCTGGACGGTGACGTAGCCGGTTGTCTCCGTCGGGAAGCTCATCTTCCAGGTCAGCTCGAATCCGCGCGAGCCCTCATAGACCTGGCTCCAGGTCCGGCCGCCGTCACCGGTCCTGAGGATCAGGGCGCGGGACTGGGCGACGTCGGTGTCGGTCGCGCCGCAGATGAAGCCGATCCGCTCGTCGACGAAGTGGACGTCCAGGATCATGGCCGTGAGCGCGGACAGGTCCTCCGAGGTCCAGGTCTCGCCGCCATCCCGTGATGTGGCCAGCAAGGCCGGCCCTCCGACCCGGCCACCGGCGCGGACGGTGACCCGGTTGGCCAGGACACCCGCGTTGATGAACTGCGTCTTCCGAACATCGATGGCGCAGATGCCGGTGATGGCCGGACCTTCGATCGCGATGGGTTCCCACGTCGTCCCGCCGTCCCTTGTCCGATAAAGCGGCGTCGTGTCGGTCACCCCGGGGAAGTAGTCGGGGCCGATGTTTCCCAGAAAGCCCAGATCGGCGTCCACAAAGCCCAGGGCTCTCACGAAGGTACCCGGCCGATCCAGTTGCTTGACCCAGGTCTGGCCTCCGTCTGTGGTCTTGAACAGCTTGCCCGCGCCATTGCCGTACCAGCCGGTCATGGCGTCGACGAAGACGATGTCGTCCTGCTTGCCGCGATAGGGTTCCGTCGGCAACTTGACCCACTGCGGACTGGCGTCCTGCGCGAGAGCAAGGCCCGGCGTCAGGCCGAGCGCGGCGCCGGTGAGGAGAAGTCGTCTGCGATCCATATGGGCCTCCATTCGCAGGCCATGTAAAACGTCCTTGACGCTATGAGCCAAGTGAACTTCCCGTAATCTCGGGGGGCACCCGTGGGTTGGGGTCGATTTCTGGCGGACCGAGAACGTCCGTGACCGACCTTTGGCTCACCTTGTGCCGCCGCCCGATTAGGGCGTAACCGGTCTCCATGCTGACGGCTTCTCTGGACTTCTCCGCCCATGGCGCGCAGCGTTTCCAAGGCTCGTTAAAGCCTAGCCTGGCCGTGCTCGAAGCCGCACTTTCAACCCTTCGCACTGACGAAGCCGGAGTCCGTATTCACGGGTTGAAGGCCCTTGCCCCGCTATTGGCAAGCGACGGGTGCATTGGGGCCGTCGCGGCGAGCGTGCTCGGTCAGGGCGCGAAGCCAGTTAGGGCGATCCTGTTCAATAAGTCAGCAGAGACCAACTGGTCGCTTGGCTGGCATCAGGATCGGACGATCTGCGTAAAGGACAGGCGCGACGCTCCTGGGTTTGGGCCTTGGACGGTAAAGAGCGGTCTGCTTCACGTCGCGCCCCCGTTTGAACTGTTGTCGAGAATGGTGACCCTGCGAGCGCATCTCGATGACGTGCCCAGCGGCAACGCACCCTTGTTGGTCGCCCCCGGATCGCACACCTTTGGTCGGATCGCCGTCAAGGATGTCGATCAGGTCGTGCAGCAGTGTGGCACCGCGACTTGTCTCGCAGACGCTGGGGACGTTTGGCTCTACGCGACCCCCATTCTCCATGCCTCAGAGGCGGCTACCGCACCGACCAGCAGACGTGTCCTGCAAGTCGATTATGCTGCTGAGGCTCTTCCCCACGGGCTGGAGTGGCTGGGCCTCTAACGTCTGCTTGCCGGGACGGTCGGAGCGACTGCTTTCGACCATCGCGGACCTTGTAAGCCTTCCTTGGCCGGGTGAATGTTCAGCCTAACGTGGGCGGGTGATTGAAGGTTCTTGCTACTTGGCGACGACGACACGCTGGCGGAGGTTCACAGCAGATTTGACGGGCCAGTCCGACCGGTGGGGTCGGACAATCCTCTACGGCGTTGTCTTCGCCCGCTTGTCGTTCGTTCCGGTGCTGATCGCTGTAGCGCTCGTGTTCATCCTTTCGACCGGAGAGACCGATCCCTCCAAAAGTCTCCAAGGAACAAGCGCCCTGATTTCGGAGGTTGATGCAGTTTCCGTTTTGTCAGGGGTGATCATTGCACCGCTCTTTGAATCCCTGATCTTGGCGTTTCTGGTCTGGCTGATGAGCAACAAGTTGGGGTGGCGGCCACGGATCACAGCCCTCGTCTGCGCCCTGGCTTTTGTCCCGTTGCACGGGCTCGCCATAGGGTCATTGGTTGTAGCGCCGTTCTTCGGGCTGATGGCCTTGGTCCAGTGTAACTGGATGCGCCGTGGAGATGGGATGGGCGGCTACTGGATCGTGGTTACGATGCATGCGCTTTCAAACGGGTCTTCTTTGCTGACGACAGCGATAGTCCGCAATGTTGGTGGATGAGACGTCGCGGGTAACGTGCCAAGTCAGCGAAAATGATGCCGCCACCCTCCAAGAGGCGGCGATCCTCAACCTCCGCTTCCCCCCCAATAGCGGACGTTTCGAAGCTCCACGGTCAACAGTTGCGGAACGAAAAAGGCCCCGGATCGCTCCGGGGCCTTCTTCAAACTTGCGCTCAAGCCGTGAGGAACTGCGTTCCCAGCGGCAGGGCCCTTATGAGGAGTAGTATTCCACGACCAGGTTCGGCTCCATCTTCACCGGGTACGGCACGTCGGCCAGTTCCGGCACGCGGACGTAGCGCACCGAGAAGCCGCGGTCGCCCAGCTCGAGGTAGTCAGGGACGTCGCGCTCCGACGACTGCTGGGCTTCGAGCACCAGAGCCATGTTGCGGGACTTTTCCTTGACCTCGATCACCTGGCCCGGCTTGACCCGGTAGGAGCCGATGTCGACCTTCTTGCCGTCGACGGTCACGTGGCCGTGGCTGACGAACTGGCGCGCGGCCCAGACGGTCGGGACGAACTTGGCGCGGTAGACGATGGCGTCCAGGCGCGATTCCAGCAGACCGATCAGGTTCTCCGAGGCGTTGCCCTTGCGGCGCGTCGCTTCGTCGTAGGTCGCCGAAAACTGCTTCTCGGTGATGTTGCCGTAGTAGCCCTTCAGCTTCTGCTTGGCCTTGAGCTGCAGGCCGAAGTCCGAGACTTTCGACTTGCGGCGCTGACCGTGCTGGCCGGGGCCGTAGCTGCGCTTGTTGACGGGGGACTTGGAGCGACCCCACAGGTTTTCACCCATGGCGCGGTCGATCTTGTACTTGGCGCTGTGGCGCTTGGACATTGTGCTTCTCTATGTTGATGCGGCCCGGTCCCTCCCCAGATGGAGAGACGATCTCAACGGCGGTTCACGCATCGTCCGTAGTGGATTTCACGCGACGGACAGGGCCCGGCGCGGGAAAGCGGGCCTTATGACGGCCCGCCCCCCTCAGGTCAAGCCAGCAGGCCCGATCAGGACGCCGGCGTCTCGGGCACCCAGATGAAGGTGTCCTCGTTCCGCTGGATGCGGCCCAGGCCCGGATAGGGGAAGTGGACGGCGTAGATCAGCAGGTTCTCTGACGCCGCGCGGCTGAGCAGGGCTTGTCGACTGGCCTCGGCGGTCGCCTCGTCACCGTCGAAGGCGATGGTCCAGGTCGGCTGCTGCACAGAAACGACCTGATGGTGCATGGCGTCACCGATGTAGAGCAGGCGCTGGTCGCCCGAGCCGATCTCATAGCCCGTGTGGCCGGGCGTATGTCCGTCGATGGCATAGGCCTTGATCCCTGTCGTGATCTGGGCCCCGGGAGCGAAGGTCTCGACCTTGGGCGTGATCGCGGTGACCAGCGCCGCCAACTGGGCATCACCCTGGATGGCCGTCCATTCGTTGGCGGTCAGCCGGATGGTCGCGTTGGGGAAGGTCAGGGTGCCCGAACCGTCGACCAGACCCGCCACGTGGTCGCCGTGACCGTGCGAGATCAGGACATCGGTGATCTGGTCGGGCGTGACGCCGGCAGCCTCCAGCGAGGCGACGAGCCGTCCGGCATTGGCTCCCATCGACGCGCCTCCGCCCGCGTCGATCAGGACCAGTCGCTCGCCGTCGCGCACCAGCAGGGGCTGGATCGACAGGTCGAAGGTGTCGCCCGGAAGACCGTTGGCGGTCAGGAGCGCCGCCACCTCTTCCGGCGTGCGGTCCACGGCCAGGACGGTATTGTCATTGGGCATGCCAGTCATGCCGCCGTCGCGAAGCGCGATCAGTTCCAGCGATCCGACGCGGAAGCGGGTCACATCGGGACTGGCGGCGGGTGCCTCGGCCGATGCCGGTTCCGTGGTCTCTGCGGGCTGCGAGCAGCCGGCCGCAGCGATGACGCCGGACAGAAGGAGCGCAGCAGCGGAAATCTTGAACATGGGGGACATGGGAACCTCGGCGGATCGGAGCGGCTGAGGTCAGATAGGCGCAGCCGATGCGGGCACCAGTGGGGCGGGTCGTGAAGCTTTCGCGACGACCCGCCCGCTTGGTCAGACGATCACGCCGTTGCGGCGGCGAACAGTGCGTTGGCCTTGTTCCAGTTCACCACCTCCCAGAAGGCCTTCAGATAGTCGGCCCGGCGGTTCTGGTACTTCAGATAATAGGCGTGCTCCCAGACGTCGGCGCCCAGCACGACAGCGCCCTTCTGCTCGGCGACGTCCATCAGGGGGTTGTCCTGGTTCGGCGTCGAGGTGACCTTCAGCTTGCCGTCCTGAACGATCAGCCAGGCCCAGCCCGAGCCGAACTGCCCGGCCCCGGCGGCGTTGAACGCCTCCTTGAACGCATTCAACCCGCCCAGATCACGGTCGATCGCGGCCGCCAGCTCCGCCGAAGGCTGGCCGCCCTGACCGGCCGGGGCCAGAAGCTCCCAGAACAGGGCGTGGTTCCAGTGGCCGCCGCCGTTGTTGCGCACGGCCTTGGGCGCGGTGGAGATGGAGGCGAACAGCTCTTCCAGCGACTTGCCCTGAAGGCTCGCGTCCGCGTCCACCGCCTTGTTCAGATTGTCGACATAGGTCTGGTGGTGCTTGTCGTGGTGGAAGGTCATCGTCTCCTTGTCGATGGCCGGTTCCAGCGCGTCATGGGCATAGGGCAGCGGCGGCAGGGTGAAGGCCATGGGGAGGTTCCTTGTGGTCGTTGGATGGGTAACGCGCAGATAGGCGTCCCGGCTCCGGAAGGAACCCCCCGCTTGTCATCCCCGACGTCGCACAGCGACTATCCGGGACGGTGCATGGCGCAGATCTTGTTGCCCGACGGATCGCGCAGATAGGCGAGGATCAAGGTGCCGAACGGACCGGTGCGCGCGCCGGGCGGATCCTCAATCGCCGTGCCACCCGCCGTGACGCCGGCGTCGTGGAAGGCCTGGACCATCTCGGGCGTCTTGGCGTGAAAGCCGATGGTGCCGCCGTTGGCATGGCAGGCAGGCTCGCCGTCGATGGGTTTGCCGACCGCGAAAGCGCCCATGCGCGTCCGCCACCAGTAGCGTCCCATGCCGTCCGGCCCATTGCCCGGGTCAATGCCCAATGCGCCCAGGGCTGCGTCATAGAACCTGCGCGACGCTTCGACGTCGTCGGCGCCGACGGTGACGTGGGTGAACATGGTGGTCTCTCTCCCTGTTGTACGGCGACGCTAGCCGAGTGCATTTTTCAATGCAACGGACCTAGAACACGACCACGCTGCGGATGCTCTCGCCCGCGTGCATCAGGTCGAAGGCCTCGTTGATGCGTTCCAGCGGCAGGGTGTGGGTGATCATGGGGTCGATCTCGATCTTGCCGTCCATGTACCAGTCGACGATGCGCGGCGTGTCGGTCCGCCCGCGCGCTCCGCCGAAGGCCGAGCCCCGCCAGACCCGGCCGGTCACCAGCTGGAACGGACGGGTGGCGATCTCCTTGCCAGCTTCCGCCACGCCGATGACGATGCTTTCGCCCCAGCCGCGATGACAGGCCTCCAGCGCCTGGCGCATGACGGTCGTGTTGCCGGTGCAGTCAAACGTGTAGTCGGCCCCGCCGCCGGTCAGCTCGACCAGATGGGCGACGATGTCCGGGACGGTCTTGGGGTTCACGAAGTGGGTCATGCCGAAGCGACGGCCCCACTCCTCCTTGGTGTCGTTGATGTCGACGCCGACGATCATGTCGGCCCCGACCATCTTCAGCCCCTGGATCACATTCAGCCCGATGCCGCCGAGGCCGAAGACGACGCAGTTGGCACCCGGCTCGACCTTGGCGGTGTTGACCACCGCGCCCACGCCCGTCGTCACGCCGCAGCCGACATAGCAGGCGCTCTCGAACGGCGCGTCCTTGCGAATCTTCGCCACCGCGATCTCGGGCAGGACGGTGTAGTTCGAGAAGGTCGAACAGCCCATGTAGTGGGCGATGGCCTGACCCTTGTAGCTGAAGCGGCTGGTGCCATCGGGCATCAGCCCTTTGCCCTGGGTCGCGCGGATGGCGGTGCAGAGGTTGGTCTTGCGGCTGAGGCACGACTTACACTGGCGGCATTCCGGCGTGTACAGCGGGATCACGTGATCGCCGACCGCCACCGAGGTCACTCCCGGACCGACCTCGACCACCACGCCCGCGCCCTCATGGCCGAGGATCGAGGGGAAGATGCCCTCCGAATCCAACCCGTCCAGGGTGTAGGCGTCGGTATGGCAGATGCCCGTCGCCTTGATCTCGACCAGAACCTCGCCCGCGCGCGGGCCTTCGAGGTCGACCGCGACGATCTCGAGCGGCTTCTTGGCCTCGAAGGCGACAGCGGCGCGGGTTTTCATGGGCAGCTCCCTAAGCTCGGGCCTGTGTGTCACGAAGGAGGATCGAAACGCCACCCCGGCGGTGAACCAAAAAAGTGCACTCGGAAAAACAGGGTGCACATTGTGCACATCTGGAAGCCCCGTCAGCTCGTGGCTTCGGGTTTCGATGACATGCTACGGTGCCGGCACGTCAAAATCGGTCGGACGGCATCCAATGCTGCACGGAAAAGCACGGGTGCTCGCATGACCAATATCGTCATCCTGACCGGGGCCGGTATCTCGGCGGAGTCTGGCGTGCCGACCTTTCGCTCCGACGACGGCCTGTGGCTGGGACATCGGGTCGAGGACGTGGCGACGCCCGAGGCCTTCGCCCGCGATCCGGCGAAGGTGCAGGACTTCTACAACCAGCGCCGTCGACAGATGGCCGAGGTCCATCCCAACACCGCCCATCAGGCGATCGCCGAGTTCGCCGCCCGGTTCGACGGCCGGCTGACCCTCGTCACCCAGAACGTCGATGACCTGCACGACCGGGCCCACGCCGGGACGCCACCCGCCGCGGGTTTCGAGCTGATCCACATGCATGGCGAGCTGCTGAAGGTCGAATGCACCGCCACCGGTCGCGTCCTCGACTGGACCGAAGACCTCGACGCCTTCCACGACAGCCCCTTCAGCCCCGACGGCTGGCTAAGGCCGCACATCGTCTGGTTCGGCGAGTTTCCGCTTCACATGGACCGGATCGAGCAAGCGCTCTCGGCCTGCGACCTGTTCGTCTCCATCGGCACGTCGGGTGAGGTCTATCCGGCAGCGGGTTTTGTGCGCCGGGCCAACATGGCCGGAGCGCGAACTGTCGAGATCAATCTGGAACCCAGCCTCGGTGCGTCCCTGTTCGACGAGGGCGTTTACGGACCGGCGACCGAGACCGTGCCGGCATTCCTGGAAACGCTGGGAACTCAGGCTTGGCCAACCGACGATTCTCGGGCCTGATGGGGCGTGACAGCAACGCCCCCTGACCCCGTCCAGACCCTCGACCTGCGGGAAATGGCGAGAACACTCGCCCAGCGTCCGGTCGCTGTGGCGGCGGCCATACTGGGCAATCTGATCCCGGTCTACGGCGTCGTCGCGCTGGACTGGAATGCGTCGCAGATCCTGATCCTCTACTGGATCGAGAACGTCATCCTCGGCGTCCTGACCCTCGCGCGCATCAACAAGGTCGCCGAGGGAAAGCAGGGAGGCTGCTTCCTCAGTGGCTTCTTCGTCATCCACTACGGGGCCTTCTGCGCCGGCCACCTGGTCTTCGCCCTCTTCCTGATCGGGGATTTCGATCCCGACTTTCCCGGGCTGGGGGCCACGCTTGCGATGCCTTCGGTCTTCTGGGCCTGCGTCGCCATCTTCGGGCTGAACCTGTTCACCCAGCTGCGCGAGTGGTGGGGACCGGGCAAGTGGCGCGACGGCGACATCCGCTTCGAGATGATCAAGCCCTATGGCCGCATCGTGGTCCTGCACCTGACCGTCCTGTTCGGGGCCTGGCTGATGGTGCTGACGAACGCCCAGGTCGGCGCGATCCTGTTGTTGTGTCTGCTGAAAGCGGCGCTCGAACTGCTGACCGTGGCGTTGCGCGACGTGATCAAGCCGGAAAAGACCTAGGCCTCGCCCCGCTTCTCGGCCACCAGCTTCTCCAGCCGCCGCCCCCGACCCTTGGACAGGGCGTGGATCACGCCACGGAACGTCGCCACCTCCTGCTCGGAGAAGGCCGCCCGGCCCAGCATGACGCGCAGGTTCTGCATCATCGAGGGCTTCTTCTCGGGCGGATAGAAGAAGCCGCCTTCTTCCAGTTCCGTCTCCAGATGCGCCATCATGCCCTCGACGAGCCGCGCCTCGGCCGGCGGGTCACCTTCGCGGAAACTGGGCGGGGGCGCGTCCAGCACCAGGACCCGCCACTCATAGGCATTCACCGCCACTGCCTGCGCCAGGTTCAGCGAATGATGCCGGGGGTCGATCGGGATGGTGGTGATGCCCTGACACAGGGCGATGTCCGTCGTCTCCAGCCCCGCCCGTTCCCCACCGAACAGCAGGCCCGTCGACAGGCCCGAGGCGGTGTCGTCATACAGCAGCCGGGCAGACTCACGCGGTGTCCGCACAGGCTGACGGGTTTCGCGCGGGCGGGCCGTGGTGGCGAAGACGGTGTTCAGGTCCGCGATCGCCTCGGCCACGCTGCCGAACACCTGCACGTCGTCCAGCACCCAGTCAGCCCCGGAGGCCGCGGCCCAGGCCCGGTCCTGGGGCCAGCCGTCGCGCGGGCTGACCAGCCTGAGCCGGTCCATCCCGAAGTTGGCCATGACGCGGGCCACCGCGCCGATGTTGTCCGCCAGCTGAGGCTTGTCGAGGATGACGACAGGGGGTGTGGGCTGGAGAGGTAGGGGCTCGGTCAAGGCCGGATCAGTCCTCGCCCACCATGGCGGCCCAGGCGTCGGCGGTGCCGGCCTCGACCTCGGCGACGCGCACTGCGGGCCAGCCGATCGACTGGGTGCCCGCGTCTCGCCAGGCCAGGGTGATCAGATCGCGCAGCTCTGCGGCTCCCGCCGCCAATCGCACCGTGACGAATTCCGCTCCCCGCGGATCGGCGTCGACAAAGCCGCCGGCCTTCTCCAGCCGATAGAAGGGGATGACCTGCCCCACGCCGGTGGTGAGATACGCCGCCACGCGGGCCCGCATTTCGAAGCCGTCCAGCGCCGGGGCCGGCATCGCCGCCTCGATCGCATCAAGCCGCGCCGTCCGGCGGGTGAATGCGCCCTCGAAGTTCCCGTGCGTCTGGCGCGACGTCGTGAAGCCCTCGGGATTGGGCGTGTTCCGGTCCCAGCCATTGTAGTGGATCGACAGGTGGTGCGGCTGCGAGCCGTCGCCGACGAAGTGGGACAGATAGCCGATGTCGCGCAGGATCAGCGCCTCGCGGCGGATGCGGTCTTCCCGATACCAGGCACGCCGGGCGGGATCGGTCTCGCGGGCCTCGGCGGCGTTCAGCACGCGCCAGGTGGCGAAGTCCCGCGCCAGCTGCTGATAGCCGTCCATGATGGCATAGGGCAGGTAGCCCGCGTCGTTCACCTTGATGTCGGCCGCCAGCAGCAGTGCGTCGTATTCGCTCTTCAGCTCCGGCAGCTCGGCCAGCGTCGGCCCCGCCGCCGTCATGACCCGGCCGTCGTCGGTCAAGTCGACGAAGTGGGCGGTGTCGCGTTCGCGATCGTGCGGCTGGCCCGCGCCCTTGGTGCGGTCCGGTTCGCGTGACAGCTCCCCGATCTCCGAGATCGCCTGCTGCGTCCGCAGGAAGCTGGGCAGCTCATCCGACAGCCCTCGCATCGCAGCGACCCCGATCAGGCGATGACCCGTCGCCCCCCATGCGTCGGCGGGGGTGGAGGTGCTGAACGCGGCAGCCGCTGACAGGACCAGGATCGATGCGGCGAGGGCCAAGCGCTTCATGGTGCGGGTTCCGGGGGACAGAAGGCCGACGCTTTAGCGCAAGCGTCGGTCGCGTCCAGCCCGCCTGAGGTCACGGCGTTTGACCGCGACCGCCCACCGCGCCAGAAGCGGCCCGAAGGGAATCGTGCATGTCCGGACAAGGTCGCGACGTTGTCATCGTCGGCGGAGGCTTCTCCGGCGCCATGCTCGCTGCCCGTCTGGCGGAACGGGGCGCGGCCGCGACCGTCATCAACCGGACCCCGGATTTCGGCCTCGGCGTCGCCTATTCGACCCCGTTCGACGGCCATCTGTTGAACGTCCGCTCAGGCCGGATGAGCGCTCTGGCGGACCAGCCCGGCCATTTCGTGGATTGGCTGGAAAACACCTATCCCGAGCTGGCCGATCCTGACGGGTTCGCGCCGCGCAGGGTCTATGGGCACTACGTCCGGGATCGGCTGGCGGCCGTCGAGGCGGCCTGCCCCGGCCTGATCCGGCGTCACATCGGCGATGTCGCGGCTGTCGAGGACGATGCCGTGCGGCTGTGCGACGGGTCACGCATTCCGGCCCGCGCGGTGGTGCTGGCGACCGGGAACCCGGCTCCGAAGACGGCGGAGGCAGGGACGTCGAACCGGATCATCGGCGACCCCTGGGCATCGGGCGCTCTGGATCGGATCGGCATGGACGATGACGTCCTGATCGTCGGCACAGGCCTGACCATGGTCGACATGCTGCTGATGCTGCAGGGGCGCGGCTGGCGGGGCAGGGCGACGGCCCTGTCGCGGCGCGGCCTGATGCCCCGGGCCCACGGCGAGCGTCCCGATCCGCCGCTGGAGCCCGTCCCGGCGATGCTGACCGCGCCCGCGTCCGAGCGGTTGAAGGTTGCCCGCTCCCTGGCGCGCGATCACGGATGGCGCGAGGTGATGGAAGGCCTGCGCCCCATCACCGTCGACCTCTGGGCCCAGGCCGACATCGCGACCCGGCGACGCCTCGTTCGACACCTGCGGCCCTTCTGGGACGTACATCGCCATAGGCTGGCGACCGTCATCGGCGAGGCGATGGACCGGCTGCGGGATCAGGGCCGGCTTGTGGTCATCACAGGCCGCGTCCGCGCGATCACTGCCGATGATCAGGGGGTGCGGCTGGACTGGCGCGCCCGGCGCGGCGAGGCAGCACCGCTGATCGCCCCATGGCTGATCGATTGCACGGGGCCTGGCCACGCCGCCGACGCCGACCCCCTGACCGCACCCCTGATCGCCAGCGGGCGGGCGCGTCTGGATCCCCTTCGGCTCGGCCTCGATCTCGACCCGATGGGCCGCGTGCTGGATCGTGAGGGCCGGTCCGATCCGTCCCTGTTCGTCCTCGGCCCGCCTTCACGCGCCGCCTTCTGGGAGAGCATCGCCGTGCCCGACATCCGCCAGCGGATCGAGCACGTGATAGGGGCTTTAGCGGCTCAATCCGAACTCCACGTCTCCAAGTCGATTTTCCAGTAGTTCAGCGCTTTCGTTACGCTGTCTGCTGGATAGTTCTCTCCCGGCCGAGCCAAGTCAGAGCGAAGACGATCAACTCTCTTTCTCGCGGCAATTCTGATACGGTCATTCAAGGGGACCATGCCGGTAATTGAGGTGGCACCGCCCGCTTTAGGCCAAGAAGCTGGATAGCTGTCCCACCGGTCCCAAGCGTCGATCATTTTGACCCCGGAGGAAGCGGCTTCGTGGTCGCAATGCCAACCATAAAGTCGCTGAGCAGCGATTCGCAGCATTGCCTTCACCTCCGGCATCGCATCGGTGAAAGCTTTCAGCGGTGTCGGAAGAAGAACCATGTTGGCAATGCAGGAGTAAAATCTCGGATCCTGAACGATCTCATTGGCTTCTTGGAACTGCTGATCATCGACGCCCCAAATGTGACAGCACGACCAGTTTGGGCGCTCTCGTGACCGTAGCCCGAGCGCGGTCGTCAGGGCTTTATTCGCGTACAGATTCCCCTCACGCTTGTGCTCGCTGATGCCCGTCTGGCGATTGGTGTTCAGCTGGGGCTCAGACCAGTTCGATTTGTAGAACAGGCTTCGGCGTCCGTATTCTGGATACCAGACCGGCAACAGTCTGAACGTCGCCGGATCGACCCAACGAGCTGTTCGCTCGATCAAGACCATAACTTGCGTCAGGTCGAGAACACTTCGAAGCGCATCAAGACCATCCGGAAGTTCTTGATCTGTCATCCCGCCGCCTTCACGGCTGCCGCCACGTCGGCCACCACGCGCTTGACCAAGGCCGCGTCGTCGCCCTCGGCCATGACGCGGATCAGCTTCTCCGTGCCGGACGGCCGGACCAGAAGCCGACCCTGGCCGTTCAGCGTCGCCTCGCCTTCCGCGATCGCCGCCTTGACCTTGGTGTCGTCCAGCGGCTTGCCGGAGGTGAACCGCACATTCTGCAGAAGTTGCGGCACCGGATCGAATTGGCGGGCCAGCTCGCTCATGGGCTTGCCGCTCTCGACCAGCACGGCCAGCACCTGAAGGGCCGCCATCAGCCCGTCCCCGGTCGTGGCGTGGTCGTGCAGGATCAGATGCCCGGACTGCTCGCCCCCGAGGTTGAAACCGCCCTCCCGCATCCGCTCCATGACGTAGCGGTCCCCGACCTTGGTGCGCTCCAGCGTCAAACCATCGGCCTTCAGGACGCGCTCGAGGCCCAGATTGGACATCACCGTGGCCACGACCCCGCCGCCCTTCAGTACGCCGCGCCGGGCCCAGTCGCGCGCGATCAGCGCCATGATCTGGTCGCCGTCCACGACCTGACCCTTCTCGTCGCAGATGATCAGCCGGTCGGCGTCGCCGTCCAGGGCGATGCCGATGTCGGCGCGCTTGTCCCTGACCGCCTGCACGACCGACGCCGGATGGGTCGAGCCGCAGTCCGCGTTGATGTTGGTCCCGTTCGGCGACACCCCGACCGCGCAGACCTCGGCCCCCAGTTCATAGAGGGTCGTCGGGGCAACCTTGTAACCGGCACCGTTGGCGCAATCGATGGCGATCCTCAGACCCGCCAGCGACAGGTGGCGCGGGAAGGCCGCCTTGGCGATCTCGATGTATCGGGGCGGGGCGTCGTCGATGCGCTTGACGCGGCCCAGCGCGCTGGATGCGGCCAGACCCTCGCCCAGGCCTTCGTCCATCATGGACTCGATCTTCAGTTCGATCGTGTCCGACAGCTTGTAGCCGTCCGGCCCGAACAGCTTGATTCCGTTGTCGGCGTAGTCGTTGTGGGAGGCCGAGATCATGACGCCGAGATCGGCCCGCATCGAGCGGGTCATCATGGCCACGCCGGGGGTCGGGATCGGCCCGAAGGTCAGAACGTCCATGCCGACCGAGGCGAACCCCGCCACGAGCGCCGGTTCGATCATATAGCCCGACAGGCGCGTGTCCTTGCCGATCACCACCAGGTGACGCCGATCATCGCCCGACATGAACAGCTTCCCGGCCGCCAGACCGACGCGCAGTGCGACCTCTGCCGTCATGGGCGTGCTGTTGGCCCGACCTCGTATGCCGTCGGTGCCGAAGTATTTGCGCTCGCCCAAGGTCTGCCCTCCCCGCAATCATCGGAAACGCCAATTTAGATGTCGGCGTTTACAGGCCGTCCTAGACGACAGCATGAACGCCGTCATCCTCAGGCTGGGGATGCGCAGCGATGGGGATCACGGCATGTGTGGAATCATCGGCGTGACGGGCACGAGCCCTGCGGTTCCCCGTCTGATCGACAGCCTGAAGCGGCTGGAATACCGGGGCTATGACTCCGCCGGGGTCGCCGCACTGGTCGACGGCAAGGTCGAGCGTCGCCGCGCCAAGGGCAAGATCCGCGAGCTGGAGACCGTGCTGGCCGCCCAACCCCTCTCGTCGACCATCGGCATCGGCCACACCCGCTGGGCCACCCATGGTGCCCCGACGACGCCGAATGCCCACCCGCACAAGGCCGGGCGCGTGACCCTCGTCCACAACGGCATCGTCGAGAACTTCGCCGAACTGAAGGCCGAGCTTCAGGCCGAGGGCCGCACCTTCGAGAGCCAGACCGACACCGAGGTCGTGGCCCATCTGCTCGACCATGAGCTGGCGACCGGCAAGGCGCCGCTCGAGGCCTTCAAGGCAACGCTGGACCGGCTAACCGGTGCCTATGCCCTGGCGGTTCTCATCGAAGGCGAGGACGAGCTGATCCTCGGCGCACGCAAGGGGTCGCCGCTGGTCGTCGGTTGGGGCGAAGGCGAGATGTACCTGGGCTCCGACGCCCTCGCGGTCGGGCCGTTCACCCAGAAGATCAGCTATCTGGAAGAGGGCGATTTCGTCGCCGTGACCCGGTCGGGCGCCCGCATGTTCGATGCGTCGGGCGCGGCCGTCGAGCGACCCATCGTGCAGGTCAGCGCCTCGTCCGCCATGGTCGAGAAGGGCTCCTATCGCCACTTCATGGAGAAGGAGATCCACGAACAGCCCGACAGCGTCCAGCACACCCTGTCCCACTATCTCGACCTGGTGACCGGCAAGGCCAAGGTGCAGACCCTGGAAGCCGGGGCCATCGACTTCGCCGCCATCGACCGGATCCAGATCGTGGCCTGCGGCACCGCCTTCTACGCCGGTCAGATCGGGCGCTATGCCTTCGAGAAGATCGCCGGCCTGCCCTGCGACGTCGAGATCGCCTCGGAGTTTCGCTACCGTTCGCCGGCCGTGACAAAGGGCACGCTCGCCGTCGCTGTCAGCCAGTCCGGCGAGACGGCCGACACGCTCGCCAGCCTGACCTGGTGCAAGGCCCAGGGCCTGAAGACCGCGGCGATCGTCAACGTCCATTCCTCGTCCATGGCGCGCGAGGCCGATGTGCTGTGGCCCACGCACGCGGGTCCCGAGATCGGCGTCGCCTCGACCAAGGCCTTCACCGCCCAGGTCTCTGCCCTGCTTGCGCTGGCCGTCGCGGCGGGCGTCGCGCGCGGCAAGATCGACGGCCAGACCGAGGGCGAACTGGTCAAGGCCCTGTTTGAAGCCCCGCGTCTGATCTCCGAAGCGCTCCAGATGGACGCCGACATCCGCGCCGTCACCGCCGAACTGTCCAAGGCCAGCGATGTCCTGTTCCTGGGCCGGGGCGCGATGTTCCCGCTGGCCATGGAGGGCGCGCTGAAGCTGAAGGAGATCAGCTACATCCACGCCGAGGGCTATGCCGCCGGCGAGCTCAAGCACGGCCCCATCGCCCTGATCGACGAGGAGACGCCGACGATCGCCCTGGCGCCCCTCGACGACGTTTTCGAGAAGACAGCCTCGAACCTTCAGGAGGTCGCCGCTCGCGGCGGTACGGTCATCATGATCGCCCCGCGCACGGCGCCCGATCCCCATGGCGCGGGCATACAGCGCATCCACGCGCCGGACTGTCATCCGCTGATCGCGCCGCTGGTCTATGCCGTGCCGGTCCAGCTTCTGGCCTACTACACGGCGGTCCATAAAGGCACCGACGTCGACCAGCCGCGAAACCTCGCCAAGTCGGTCACTGTCGAATAATCACGAACGGACCACGCAACCTTCGATGGCCCAGACGCATTGTGGCGTTACCTTGGCTTTGGAAGGAGACACCACATGGGACTTGGTATCATTGGCTGGCTTGTGATCGGCATTGTCGCCGGCTGGCTGGCGGAAAAGGTCATGGGCCGCAGTCACGGCCTGATCACCAATCTGATCGTCGGCGTGCTGGGCGCGCTGATCGGCGGCTTCATCGCGCAGAACCTACTCGGCACGCCGGTCGGCGGTTTCAACCTGGTGACGCTGATCGTCGCCTTCGGCGGCGCGTGTTTGCTGCTGTTCCTGCTGGGACTGGTCAAGCGTCGCGCCTGATCGATCTCACAGACTGAAACGACGAAGGGCGGTCCTCATGGGCCGCCCTTTTTCCTTGGCGCTACCCCTAGCGAGGCGGTCGCTCGTGACTTGAGCGCGCCCTCAGAACATCGCCGGAATGACCCGGTCCGGCGGCCGGTGACCGTTCTGGAAGGTCATGATGTTGGTGATGACCCGGTCGCCCATGTCCTGACGCGCCTCCAGGGTCGCCGACCCCAGGTGGGGCAGCAGCACCACATTGGCGTGGCCGATCAAGCCCGGATGGATGGCCGGCTCGTTCTCGAACACGTCCAGCCCGACCCCCGCCAGCCCTCGACGAGCCACAGCATCGGACAGGGCCGCCTCGTCGATCAGGTCGCCGCGCGCCGTGTTGATCAGAATGGCGTGAGGCTGGAACAGGCCCAGGCGCCGGGCATCCAGCAGGTGACGGGTGTCCTTGGTCGCCGGGCAGTTCAGCGAGATCAGGTCCATGCGCGACAGCATCTGGTCCAGATCGTCCCAGTAGGTCGCGCCCAGTTCCTCCTCGATCCGCGGGCTGACGACCTTTCGGTTGTGATAGTGGACCTGCATGCCGAACGCCTTGGCCCGCCGCGCCAAAGCCTGGCCGATGCGGCCCATGCCGACGATGCCCAGCCGCTTGCCCCACAGTTTGCGCCCGCACATCCACGTCGGGGTCCAGCCTTCGAAACGGCCTTCCGCGATCACCTGTGCGCCTTCGACGATCCGACGGCTGACGGCCAGAATCAGGCTCATGGCCAGATCCGCTGTGTCCTCGGTCAGGACGCCAGGCGTATTGGTCACGATCAGGCCCCGCCCCACGGCAGCGTCCACATCGATGTGATCCACGCCCGCGCCGAAGTTGGCGATCATCTTCAGCTGGTCACCGGCCTGGGCGATCAGGTCGGCGTCGATCTCGTCCGTAATGGTGGGCACCAGGACGTCCGCGCGCTGGACAGCGGCGATCAGGGCCGCGCGGTCGAACGGGACGTCCTTCAGGTTCAACTCGGCGTCGAACAGCTCGCGCATGCGCGTTTCGACCGCGTCGGGCAGCCTTCTGGTTAAGACGACCTTAAGCCGATTGCTGGACATGAGAGCCTTGGATTGACCATGAGCGGCCGACGCCGGTGTCTAGCAAGTCTCATCCCCGTCTCCAAAGCCTGACGCGACGCTTCGGTGTGATCGTGCTGCTTCTGGGTGCCGGTCTGGCCGCGGGGGCCACCGCCACCATGCCGGATGGACGCCTCACGCCGACGGGGCTGGAGGTGCCGCGCTGGGTCTCGCTGAAGTCGTCCGAGGTGCGCGCGCGACAGGGCCCGGGGCTCGATTACCGCATCCTGTGGGAATACCGTGCTGCCGGCCTGCCCGTTCAGGTCATCGCCGAGACGCGGGAATGGCGAAAGATCTGCGATCCCGAAGGGGCCGTCGCCTGGATCCATCGCAGCGTCGCCTCCGGGCGTCGCGGTGCTTTCAATGCGACCGAAGTCGAGGTTCCGATCCGGACCCGGCCGGATGACGAGGCCGACATCAGGGCCCGCTTCAGCGGCCGGTCCCTGATCTCCCTGGACGACTGCGAGGACGGCTGGTGCCGGGTTCGCGCCGGCAAGCTGCGTGGCTGGGTGAAGGCCGATTCGGTGTTCGGCGCGGCTGATGCCGCCCTGTGCGACGCCGCACGACCGGCGGGCGAGGCGCGCTGAGGCCCTCTCGAGACGGCGGTTGACCCCCGCCCTGTCCCATGTCACGCCCCCGCCACACCTCGGGAGGCCAATTTGAGCCAGTCGCAATATCCCTCGTCGTTCGACCACGCCGCCCTGCTGGCGTCGGGCCGGGGCGAGCTGTTCGGGCCGGGCAACGCCCAGCTGCCTGCTCCGCCGATGCTGATGTTTGACCGCATCACCCAGATCAACGGCGACGGCGGAGAGCACGGCAAGGGCTACATCGAGGCGGAGCTCGATGTTCATCCGGACCTCTGGTTCTTTCAGTGCCATTTCATCGGCGATCCAGTGATGCCCGGATGCCTGGGTCTGGACGCCATGTGGCAGCTGGTCGGCTTCTACCTCGGCTGGATCGGCGGACCGGGCAAGGGCCGGGCGCTGGGCGTCGGCGAGGTCAAGTTCACCGGCCAGGTGACGCCGGACATCAAGAAGGTGACCTACAAGATCACGCTGAAGCGTGTGATCAACCGCCGTCTGGTCATGGGCATCGCCGATGGGGTGATGGAAGCTGACGGCGTACCTATCTACACGGCGACCGACATGCGCGTCGGCCTGTTCCAGCCGGGCGAAAAGCCGACCGGCGCCTGATTTTCGAACGAGTTCCGCGGCCAACGCGGACCAGCGACTAGAGAAGGAAACTCTCAATGCGGCGTGTTGTCGTTACGGGTCTGGGCATCGTCTCCTCCATCGGCACCGGCCAGGAGGAGGTCGCTGCGTCGCTGCGCGCGGCCAGGTCCGGTGTCGTGACCGCTCCCGATCACATCACGCACGGCTTCCGCAGTCAGGTCTGGGCACCGCCGTCGCTGGGCGTGACGGCAGAGGACTGGGCTCCGCTGGTCGATCGCCGCGCGGCGCGATTCCTGGCTAACGGCACCGCCTGGGGCCACATCGCCTTCGAGGAGGCACTGAAGGACTCCGGCATGACGCCGGACGAGATCAAGCACGACCGGATCGGCCTGATCGTCGGCGAGGGCGGTCCCTCGACTCAGGTGATCCTGCAGGCGGCCCAGACGACGATGGAAAAGGGCTCGCCCAAGCGCATCGGGCCCTTTGCCGTGCCCAAGGCGATGGCCAGCGGCCCGTCTGCCGTGCTGGCCACCTGGTTCGAGATGCGCGGGATCAACTATTCGATCAGCTCGGCCTGCGCGACCAGCGTCCACTGCATCGGGGCTGCGGCAGAGCAGATCCAGTGGGGCAAGCAGGACGTGGTCTTCGCCGGCGGTTGCGAGGACATCGACTGGTCCATGTCCAACATGTTCGACGCGATGGGGGCCATGTCGTCGAACTTCAACGAGACGCCCTCGGTGGCGTCGCGCGCCTATGACAAGGACCGCGACGGCTTCGTCATCGCGGGCGGTGCCGGCATCGTGGTGCTGGAAGAGTACGAGCGGGCCAAGGCGCGCGGTGCGAAGATCTACGCCGAGGTGGTCGGCTACGGTGCCAACTCCGACGGCTACGACATGGTGGCGCCTTCGGGCGAGGGCGCGGCGCGTTGCATGCGGATCGCGCTCGATCAGGCCGGCGGGCGCAAGATCGACTATCTGAACCCCCACGGCACCTCGACGCCGGTCGGCGATTCGAAGGAAATGGGCGCGGTCCGCGAGGTGTTCGGTACCGACATGCCGATGATCTCCTCCACCAAGTCGCTGACGGGCCACAGCCTCGGCGCGGCCGGCGCGCAGGAGTCGATCTATTCCCTGCTGATGCTGCAGAACGGCTTCGCAGCCGAGAGCGCCCACATCGAAAACCTCGACCCCGAGTTCGACGGCATGCCAATCCTGCGTCAGCGCCACGACGGCGAACTGACCACCGTCATGTCGAACAGCTTCGGCTTCGGCGGCACCAACGGCACGGTGATCTTCTCCAAGGTCTGAGGCGGCTTGCGGCGAAGCTCGGTTTCGCGCGTTCTAGGGCGCTGACCGGAGACCACGCGCCTGACGATCGACCCTTACATCCTGCTGCTGCTCGGCCTCGGCGTGGTGGTGTTGCTCGTCTCCTGGGCCCCCAAGGGGCTCCGGCGGCTGCCGTTGTCACTCGCCATGATCTGCGTGGGCCTCGGCGCGGGGATCTTCAGTTTCGACATCCTGTCGTTCAATCCGGACCCCCGGACCTGGGACACGGTGACCGAGCGGCTGACCGAGCTGGTCGTCATCATCTCCCTGATGGGCGCGGGGCTGAAGCTGGATCGCCCGGTCAGCCTGAAGGGATGGGGGCCGACCTGGCGGCTGCTCGCCATCGCCATGCCCCTGACCATCGCCGCCACGGCCTGGCTGGGGGTGACCGGTCTCGGTTTCAGCCTGGCCATGGCGCTGCTGCTCGGCGCGGCCATGGCCCCGACCGATCCGGTCCTGGCGTCGGACGTCCAGACCGGGCCGCCCAAGTCCGGCGAGGAGAATGAGGTCCGCTTCAACCTGACGGCCGAGGCCGGGCTGAACGACGCCCTGGCCTTTCCCTTCGTGAACCTCGCCATCCTCGTGTCCCTGAGCGGTGCCGCCGCCTGGGCGGGTCAGGGTCTGGGGCAATGGCTGGCCATCGACGTCGGCTGGAAGCTTGTGGCCGGCGGCGTCATGGGCTGGGCGGTCGGCAAGGCCATGGGCTGGCTGTTCTTCCATGCCCACAAGCGCGGGCTGTCGCGCCATGCCGACGGTCTGGTGGCCATCGGCGCGACCTTCATCGCCTATGCCGCGACCGAGATCGTGCATGGTTACGGCTTCCTCGCCGTGTTCGTCTGCGCGCTTACGATCCGCGCGTCGGAGCGCGAGGACGACTTCCATGAGGAGATGCACGACTTCGCCGAGCAGATCGAACGCCTCTTGATGATGCTGGTGCTGGTCCTGTTCGGCGGAGCCCTGGCCAACGGGCTGCTGGACGCCCTGACCTGGACCGATGTCGCCATCGGCCTGGCCATCCTGTTCATCGTCCGGCCGGTGTTCGGATACCTGTCGCTGATCGGATCGCCCCTGCTGAACCGGGACAGGGTGATGCTCGCCTATCTCGGGATCCGGGGGCTGGGGTCGGTCTACTACGTCGCCTACGCCCTGAACCACGGCGAGTTCGGCGATTCGGAGCGGCTGTGGGCCATCACCGGCTTTGTCGTCCTGACGTCCATTATCGTTCACGGGGTCACCGCGACGCCGCTGATGGCCCTGATCGAGCGGTTGGGCGGGCGGTCTTTGCAGGGTCGCGCGGCCCCTGCTAACGCTGCGCCCAGGGACGAACAGCTGGGCTGATCCGCGTCAGGACGCCCGCCCAACGGAGATCAGAACATGGCGAGCGAGAGCGGCTGGAACATGCCCACGGGCGAACTCATGAAGGGCAAGAAGGGCCTGATCATGGGGGTGGCGAACTCGAACTCCATCGCCTGGGGCATCGCCTCGCAGCTGGCCGCCCAGGGCGCCGAGCTGGCCTTCACCTATCTGGGCGAGGGGCTGGAGCGCCGCGTGCGCCCGCTGGCCGAGAGCGTCGGGGCCAAGGCCCTGATCCAGGCCGACGTCACCGACGATGCCTCCATGGACGCCGCCTTCGCCGAGCTGGAAAAGACCTTCGGCACCATCGACTTCGTCGTCCACTCGGTCGCCTTTGCCAACAAGGACGAGCTGAAGGGCTCCTTCGTCGACAACACCAGCCGCGACAGCTTCCTCCTGGCCATGAACATCTCGGCCTTCAGCTTCGTGGATGTGGCCAAGCGTGCGTCCAAGCTGATGCCGAACGGCGGCTCGCTGGTGACCATGACCTATCTGGGGTCCGAGCGGGCCATCCCGAACTACAACACCATGGGCGTCGCCAAGGCCGCGCTGGAGGCCGCGACCCGCTACATCGCCCGCGACCTGGGTCCCAGGGGCATCCGCGTCAACGCCATCTCGGCGGGCGCCATGCGCACCCTGTCGCTGGCCGGCATCTCGGGCGGTCGGGGCATGATCGCGCAAGGCCGTGCCATGTCGGCCATGAAGGAGGATACCTCGATGGAAGGCGTCGCCGGCTGCGCCCTGTGGCTGTGCTCGGATCTGGGCCTGTCGACCACCGGCGAAGTCATTCACGTCGACGCCGGCTTCCACATGATGGGCCTGCCGGACGGCGGCGAGGACTAGACCTCAACCGCGTCCGGATCGGGCGCGGGTTCGAAAGACGGGCTCTTGGATCACTTCGACTATCGTGACGGCGCGCTCCATGCCGAGGACGTGCCCCTGGCCGGGATCGCCGGGGCCGCCGGCACGCCCGTCTATGTCTATTCGACCGCGACCCTGACCCGGCATTATCGCGTGCTGCGCGACGCGCTGGACGCCCACGCCCCGCTGAACGGCGCGCTGATCGCGTTTGCGGTCAAGGCCAACTCCAACCTGTCGGTTCTGGCGACGCTGGCGAAACAGGGCTGCGGCGCCGACACCGTGTCGGAGGGCGAGATCCGCCGCGCGCTGAAGGCTGGCGTGCCCGCCGACCGCATCATCTTCTCGGGCGTCGGCAAGACCGACCGCGAACTGGCCTTCGCCATCGACGCGGGCGTGCGCCAGATCAATGTCGAGAGCCCGGCCGAGCTGGATCGCCTGATCGCGGTCGCGGCCGACAAGTCCGCATCCCCCGACATCGCCATCCGCGTGAACCCCAAGATCGGCGCGGGCGGCCACGCCAAGATCACCACGGGCGGAGAGGGCGACAAGTTCGGCGTCCCCGCCGACGAGGCCATGGCCCTGTATGCCCGCGCCTCGGCCAGCCCGCATGTGACGCCGGTCGGTCTGGCCTGTCACATCGGCAGCCAGATCACCGACCTCGCCCCGCTGGAGGCGGCCTTCACCCTGCTGGCCGAGATGACGCGGACTCTGCGGGGCCAGGGGCTGTCGGTGACCCGACTGGACCTCGGCGGCGGGCTGGGCGTGCCCTATTCGGGCGGGGCGCACACGGCGAGCCCGACCGACTACGCCGCCATGACGGCGCGGGTGCTGGAGGGTCTGGACGTCGAGGCGGCGTTCGAGCCCGGCCGCCTGCTGGCCGCCAACGCCGGGGTGCTGGTCAGCCGGGTGATCCAGATCACGCAGCGTGCCGATGGGCGGCGCTTCCTGGTGCTGGACGCCGCCATGAACGACCTGGTTCGCCCCGCCATGTACGACGCCTTCCACGAGGTGAAGCCGGTCGTGGTGCGCGAGGGTGACCTCGTCGCCTACGACATCGTCGGCCCGGTCTGCGAGACCGGCGACACCTTCGCCCGGGGCCGCGCCCTGCCGCCGCTGCAGGCAGACGACCTGGTCGTCTTCACCGGGGCGGGCGCCTATGGGGCGGCGATGTCCAGCGAATACAACACCCGGCCGCTGGTGCCTGAGGTGCTGGTGGACGGTGCCGACTGGGCCGTGGTCCGCGCCCGGCCGACCTACGACGAGATGCTGGCGGGCGAGGCGATGGCGGGGTGGTTGTAGCCTGCCTTGATCGAGTTGTGCGATCTTGAAGCGCGCAATCAGGCGAATCGCATGGAAAATGCTTCAACCGGCGTCTTTGGTGCCATTGTCGCCGTCGTCGTACTTGCAGCGAGCTGGGCGCTAAGGTCGATAATCGAGCAGTCGGTAAAGGCCGATTTTGATGCCAAGCTTGAGGTACTGAAAGCGTCTCTCACGGCAAAAGATGCTGAAATCGCCGCATTGAGAACTGGTGCTTTGGCCGTTCTCAAGGATCGCCATGTTGATCTCGATAAGCGGCGGTTGATAGCCGCCGAACGTCTTTGGTCTGATGTGGCAGCTCGGCGAAACCTGCGTCTGTTGGCGCAGATAATGCAAAACATAAACGTCGAAGAAACGTTGCGCCGGGTTAAGGCTGGACGAAGTCAATCACGCGGGTTCTCCGATTTCTCCGAGTCGATGCTGAAGATCGGCAAGATCGACGAACTCAAGCATCTGCCGAATGTGGAGAGTGAACGACCCTTCCTGTCTCCGATCGTTTGGGCTCTATACCAAGCGTACAGCGCGATCCTTGCTTACCCAGTCGCCTTCTTTGGCATGCTGAGCATAGGCGAAGCGGCGGGCCTAGCCGATGGCAAAAAGATTATCGATTTGGTGAAAGTCGCCCTCCCCCATCGAAGCGGATTCTTAGATGAGGTTGGGCTTGGCGGGATCTTCTACCTGATTGACGAGGTCGAAGAGGCCCTACTCTCCGCGATAAGGACCGACTTGAAGGGTCGTGACTCAGATGATGACGCCTTGGCTCAAGCGAGTCGGATTTTGGAGAAAGTGGAGCAGGCCAAGTCCGCAGATGGTGTGCCGCGCATACCGACAGAGCTTGAGCGCAAGTCCGCGCTATTGGTAAGCTAGCGGCGAAAAGCCGGTGCCCCGAGGCATCGAACACGCAACCGTTCCCTACCCCAAAAACCGCCCCACCGCCGCCAGAAACCGCGCTGGCTGGTCGATCATGACCATGTGCTCGGCGCCCTCGATGCGCTCGAACCGGGCAGGGGCGCGCAGGCTGCGGTAGGCGGTCTGGAAGGCGGCGTCGAGGCGGGCGCGGGGGTTGGTGTCGTCCGGGCTCCAGCCATAGACGACGGTCACCGGCGCGGTGATGTCGGGCAGGCGGTGGCGCAGATCGGTGGTCATGACCTCGTACAGCCCCTGGGCCAGCACCTGACGGTCGCCGCCCTGCCAGCCCAGAGAGCCGAACACGCTGTCGGCCGCCCCGCCCAGCTCGCGCCCGATCAAGGTCGGCTGGTTCCGCAGCGCCGCGTCGCCCAAGAGCAGCAGGGCCTGATAGGCGATCTGGGCGATGGGCTCGACGTCTCCGGCCGTGGCGCCGGGTGAGATCAGGGCCGGGAAGAAGGGCGTGGCGTCCACCACCATGACCCGGCCAATGGGGTTGCGGCGCTCCCGTCCCGCATCGGCGGCGGCCTTCAACGCCACCAGCCCGCCCATGGAATGGCCGATCACGGCGGGCCGCTCCAGCCCCCGCTCGGCGATATAGCGGCGCAACTCCGCCGCCACCGGCGCGACCAGGGCCCCGTCCGCATTGCGACCCGGCGGCACTGCGCCAAACCCCCGGATGGAGACGATGTGGACGCGATGATCATCGTCCAGCCGCGCCGCCGTCCGCGCCCAGACATCCCCGGTCGAGGCCAGGCCGGGGATCAGGATGACGTCGGGCCCGCGCCCGCGCGCCTCCACCACGATCCGCTCCGACACGAACGGCCGCTCGCGCGCCGGGGAGGGCGACTGCGCCGACGCCAGGCCGGGCAGGGCGAACATCACGACACAGAGGAGGGCGATCAGACGGGTCATGGCGCAGGGGTGAATGAGGATCGCGGCCATTGGTTGGCGACGTCGACCCTTGATTTCTGACTATTACAGCGATGTAACATTGCTGAAATGAATCAGCCTGGGGAGGCGATGATGGACATCAAGCAGGGGTTGGCATCGATCGCGGCCGCCGGTCTTCTGGCCGGGATGGCGTCGGGCACCGCGGCCCAGGACGTCGAGATGCTGTCCAGCGGGGCCACGGCCCAGTGGCGCATGTTCTCCGAGAGCGACGCCACGACCTATCTGGTCGACATGGCCAGCATCCTCAGGAACGGCGACGAGGCCAGCGTGCGCATCGCGCGCGTGTCCAAGCGGCTGGAGGCCGGGGACTATCACCACGTCGTGGATCAGTTCGGCGTCCGCTGCGGCGCGGGCGAGACGCGGGTCGAGACCTCGTCCGACATCGCCGAGGACGGGGTGACCGCCGACACCTATGCCGCCGACGAGCCGTGGACCCCGGCTCCCCGCAACAGTTTCGACGAGGCGGTCAAGGAAATGGCCTGCGGCGAGAAGGAACCCAGCCGCGCCCCGTTCGAGACCATCCGCGCCTGGATCGACGCCGGCCGTCCCTGATCCCGATGAGGTGATGCGAGCGTCGTCTCGTCGCCTTGCCCCGGGGCGGGGCCGGGCTATGGTGTGTAATACCATAACAGCTTCGGGAAACGCCCATGACCTCTCTCAGGACGCTCGCGGTCGCCTGCGCGCCGCTGGCTTTCGCTCTCGCCATTGCCCCGGTCGCCGAGGCCCAGGGTCGGCCCACGCCGGTTCGGCCTGTGACCTTCGTCGCCTCGGCCCAGCCGGGCGGGACGCTGGTCTTGCCGCTGCGCTCGGCCACGGATCTGGAGAGCCGGGCCGGCCTGCTGGACGCGGCCTCGCGCGCCATGATCGCCCGGGCCCTGGAGCAGGGCGGCTTTGGCTATGGCCCGCGTGACGTCCAGACGCTGCGCGGTTTTGAGGCCTTTGATCGGGTGGTGATCGTCGGGCTGGGCGACGACGCCCTGTCGGCCCAGACGGCCGGCCGCGCGGTCGGCCGGGCGCTGGCCACCGTCGACGGGCCGGTGACGCTGATGGCCACCGGGCTCGAGGACACCGCGGTGGCGGAGTTGGCGACCGGCTTTGGCATGGGCGGCTATCGCTCGGACCTCTACAACACCACCCGCGCTGCCACGGTCGTCACACCTCTGACCGTGGTCAGCGACGCGGCCGAGGCCGAGGCGGCCTATCGGCGCGGTGCCGCCCTGGTCGAAGGGCTGGCCTTCTCCCGCGACCTGGCCAACGAACCGGCCAACGTCATCTATCCCGAGACCTTCGTCGAACGCACCCGCGCCGCCTTCCAGGGCATCCGTGGGGTCGAGATCACCGTGCTGGACGAGCGCGAGATGGAGCGGATGGGCATGGGCGCCATCCTCGGCGTCGGGCGCGGATCGGAACGTCCGCCGCGCATGCTGGCGGTCCACTATCGGGGGGCGGGCGCCCCTGACGGCGGTCCCATCGTTCTGGCCGGCAAGGGCATCACCTTCGACACCGGCGGCATCTCCATCAAGCCGTCAGCCGGCATGGGCGACATGAAGATGGACATGTCCGGCGCCGGCTCCGTGGTCGGGGCTGTTCTGGCGCTGGCCCGCTCCGAGGCCCCGGTCAACGTGGTCGCCATCGCCGCCCTGGCCGAGAACATGCCGGACGGCGCGGCCATCCGCCCGGCCGACGTCCTGACCGCCTACAACGGCCGCACCATCGAGATCATCTCGACCGATGCGGAAGGCCGTCTGGTGCTCGCCGACGCCGTGGCCTGGGCCGATGACACGATGAACCCGGCCGCCATCGTCGACATCGCCACCCTGACCGGCGCGGTCGGCACGGCTCTGGGCGATGACTACGCGGGTCTGTTCAGCCGCCATGACGCCCTGGCCGATCAGCTGGACGCGGCGGGCCGGGCCACCGGGGAGCGGCTGTGGCGACTGCCGCTCAGCCCGACCTATGTGCGCGACACGTCCTCGACCATCGCCGACATCAAGAACTCGGGCGACGGCGGCGCCGGGGCGGGCACCGGGGCCCACTTCATCGGCTTCTTCATCCGGCCCGAGACGCCCTGGGCACACCTGGACATCGCCGGTGTCGACAACGCCGGGGCCGACGCCCTCAACCCCGGCGGGGCGACGGGCTTCGGCGTGCGTCTGCTGGAAGCCTTCGTGCGCGACTGGCGTCCGGTCGCGCGCGAACCGGGCACCGACGGGGACTGATCGAGGAACGATCCGGCCGGATGCCAGACGCATCCGGCCGGTTGCTCGTCAGACGTCCACGCTCTTGTCCCGGCGACGAACGACGGCCGAAGTCTCGCATGTCGTGAACATCGCCAGTGTCTTCATCGCCATGTCCACCTTGTCCCGCCGAAAATGTCTCGCTTTTGCCTGGGCCCGGTGAGAGCCGTCAGACGTCCACCGCGGCGTCCAGGGCGTTCTCCTGGATGAAGTCGCGGCGGGGTTCGACCACGTCGCCCATCAGCTTGGCGAACAGGTCGTCTGCGTCGTCGGCGTGGTGGACCTTGACCTGCAGCAGGGTGCGGGCGTTGGCGTCCAGCGTCGTCTCCCACAGCTGGTCGGGGTTCATCTCGCCCAGACCCTTGTAGCGCTGGATCGACAGGCCCTTCTTGCCGGCGTCCAGCACGGCGGTCAGCAGATCGAGCGGCCCGCGCACGTCCACGCTCTTGTCGCGGCGGCGATAGATGGCCGGGCTCTCGAACAGGCCCTCGAAGGCCGCCGCCCGCTCGGCCAGACGCCGCGCGTCCAGCGACCGGATCAGCTGTTCCTCCAGCACGATGGTCTCCTTCACCGCGCGGCGCGTGCGGGCGAAGACGACCGCGCCCTGTTCGCCGGGCTCGCCCGTCCAGGCCCCGTCGCCTTCCTCGGCATACAGGTTCAGGCGGTCGGCGGCGGCGGCCGCGCGGGTGGCCAGATCGGCGTCAGGGGCGAACAGGCCCGCCAGCGCCGCCTGCTCGATGGCGAAGGTCGGGGCCCGCTGGCTCAGGCGATCCACGCCCGCCTTGAAGGCCTTGGCCTCGCGCACCAGGGCCATCAGGTCCTGGCCGATGCGACGCTCGCCCGAGCGGAAGTCCAGCTCCGCCTCGGTGGAGCCTTCCTCGATCAGGTAGGCGTCCATCTCGGACTGGTCCTTGAGGTAGCGGGACTGCTTGCCCTTGGCGACCTTGTAGAGCGGCGGCTGGGCGATGAAGACGTGGCCGCGCTCGATCAGCTCGGGCATCTGCCGATAGAAGAAGGTCAGGAGCAGGGTGCGGATATGGGCGCCGTCGACGTCGGCGTCGGCCATCAGGATGATCTTGTGATAGCGCAGCTTGTCGGCGTTGAAGTCGTCGCGGCCGATGCCGGTGCCCAGCGCCAGAATCAGCGTGCCGATCAGGTCGGATGACAGCATCCGGTCAAACCGCGCCCGTTCCACGTTCAGGATCTTGCCCCGCAGCGGAAGCACGGCCTGGTTCTCGCGGTTGCGCGCCTGCTTGGCCGAGCCGCCGGCGGAATCGCCCTCGACGATGAACAGTTCGGACTTGGCCGGATCACGCTCCTGACAGTCGGCCAGCTTGCCGGGCAGCGAGCTGATATCCATCGCCGACTTGCGCCGGGTCAGGTCGCGGGCCTTCCTCGCCGCTTCGCGCGCCGAGGCCGCCTCGATAATCTTGGCCGTGATGAGCTTGGCCTCGACCGGGTGCTCCTCGAACCAGGTCGACAGACCTTCGGAGCACAGGGCCTCGACCGCCGGACGGACTTCCGACGACACCAGCTTGTCCTTGGTCTGGGACGAAAACTTGGGGTCCGGCACCTTGACCGACAGGACGCAGGTCAGGCCTTCGCGGGCGTCTTCGCCGGTCGGGGCGACCTTTTCCTTTTTCAGCGCGCCCGAGCTTTCCATGTAGGCGCCCATGACGCGGGTCAGGCTGGCGCGGAAGGCCGACAGGTGGGTGCCTCCATCCCGCTGGGGGATGTTGTTGGTGAAGCACAGCATGGTCTCGTGGTAGCTGTCGTTCCACCACAGGGCCAGGTCGAGCTCGACCCCCTCCTTCTTGCCGCGAATGACGATGACGTCCTTCAGGATCGGGGCCTTGGACTTGTCCAGGTGGCGCACGAAGGCCTCGACCCCGCCTTCATAGTGCAGGATCTCCTCGAAGGGCTCGGCGTGGCGGTGGTCCTGAAGCTTGATGACCACGCCCGAGTTCAGGAAGGCCAACTCGCGCAGGCGGTGCTCCAGCGTCTTCAGGTCGAAGTCGATGTGGCTGAAGGTCGTGACCGACGGATAGAAGGTCACCTGGGTGCCCGACAGGGTCTGACCCGCCTTGGCCCCGTCCGAACGGATCGGGGCGTCGCCGGTGACGCGCAGGGATTGGACCGTGTCGCCGCGCTCGAAGCGCATCTCGTGGCGCTTGCCGTTCCTGAAGATGACCAGCTTCAGCCAGTCGGACAGGGCGTTGACCACCGACACGCCCACGCCGTGCAGGCCGCCGGAGACCTTGTAGGAGTTCTGGTCGAACTTCCCGCCCGCGTGCAGCTGGGTCATGATGACCTCTGCCGCCGATACGCCCTCGCCCTCGTGGATGTCGACGGGGATGCCGCGCCCGTTGTCCGTGACCGTCACCGACCCGTCGGCGTTCAGGATCACCTCGACCAGATCCGCATGCCCCGCCAGCGCCTCGTCGATGGCGTTGTCCACCACCTCATAGACCATGTGGTGCAGCCCCGACCCGTCATCGGTGTCCCCGATGTACATCCCCGGCCGCTTCCGAACCGCGTCCAGACCCTTCAGCACCTTGATGGAATCGGCGCCGTAGGCGGCCTCTTCGGCGGTGTCCGCAGTGCGCTCGGTCTCGGCGTTGTTCAGGGGTTCGTCGGTCATTCGGTCGTCCGGATGGGCAGGGTCAGGAAGGCTGCGTCAAACGTCGCCAGAGCCGCCGCAGGAATGGGTCATCCAGACCAACGAATCCCGTCGTCCGGATGCGTCGTTTATATAGGGTTTTCCCCGCCGAAAGCGAGCTTTGGCGCGGGTTTGGCAGCATGCTGGACGCGAAGAACGAGCCTTCTCCACTAGCCGGGCGAAAGGACCCCGCCCTCCACCCGGACAAAGGCCGCGCGGCCTTGCAGCGGCGCGAACAGATCGGCCTCCGTACCGGTCATGAAGGCCTGCAGGTTCAGGGCGACGATCTCCTCGAACAGGGCCGCGCGGCGGTCGGCGTCGAGGTGGGCAGGGGCTTCGTCCAGCAGCAGCACGGGGGCGGCTCCATCGGTCGCCAGCCGCCCGACCTGGGCGAGGATCAGATTGAGCGCCAGGGCTTTCTGCTCTCCCGACGACCCCTCGGCCGCCGGCCGGTTCTTGGCGCGGTGCAGCGCCGTCAGGTCCGCGCGATGCGGCCCGAACAGGGATCGGCCTGCCGCCGCGTCTCGCCCCCGCGACCGGGCCATGCCATCCCGGATGGAGGTCGCCAGCGTCGCCTCCTCGGCGCCGTCACGGGCAAGGCCTTCCGTCTCTCCGATCAGGGCCAGATCGGCCTGGGGGAAGGGACGGTCCGACCGGGCGTCGATGCCCGCCTGAAGCATCTCCAGCGCCCGCGCGCGCGACAGCGCCGCCCGCGCTCCCGCCTCGCCCAGTCGAACCTCCAGCGCGTCCAGCCACAGGGGGTCGGCCTCCTTGCCCTCGGCCCCGTCGATCAGCAGCCGCAGCCGCTCGCGCAGCGCCTTCTCATAGGCTGCGACCACGGCGGCGTGGCCCGGTTCTGCCGCGAAGACCAGGCGGTCGAAGAACTTCAGCCGCTCGGCCCGGGCGTCGGAGAACAGGCGGTCGTGCTCGGGCGTGGCCCACACGGGGCGCAGGTAGTCCAGCAGGCGGCCGGGCTGGGCCGTCTCGCCCTCGATCCGGACCAGTCGCCGCGCCGCGCCTGCCGCTTGCACGCCGGTGCCCAGGCGGACGGTGTCACCCTCGGCGTCTTCCAGCGTCAGGGCGACGGCCCACGCCCGGCCCGACGTCTCGCCCGGCTCGCGCCGGCCCATCTCCTGCGCCGTCGCCCCGCGCAGGCCCTTGCCGGGGGTAAAGAGGCTCAGCGCCTCCAGCACATTGGTCTTTCCCGCCCCGTTGGGCCCATGCAGCACCACCGGCCCCGATCCGACGTCGAGCCGGGCGGAGGCGTAGGAGCGGAAGTCGGTCAGGGCGAGCGAGCGGATCAAGGTCGCTGGTGATAGCCCGCTTCGCCGTCGCCGAGAAAGGGCGGGGCCGAGCCTCTCGTCAGGTTCCATAGGGTCCCAAGGGGAAGCGGCTGGACTAGCGTCCTTGTCGACCGCCCCTGGGGCGGGTTCGCACGTGGGGCGCGCGGAATGAACAGGCTACTCCTTGTAGCAGCGACGATGGTGGCGGTCGCAGGTGTGGGCGGCATCGCCACGCTCGGCACGGCCATGGCCTCCCGACAGCCGCAGGGACTGGAGGCCTGCACCAGCGCGACCGCGCGCGCAGGCCTGCGCAACGCCATCCTGACCCGCATCGCGGCCAACGGCGGCGAAACGGATGCCGGGTACGCCCTGTCTCTGGATACGCCCCAGCTGGAGTCCGTGGATTACGGTGCCAACCGCACGATCTGTGGGGGAACGGCGCGCTGGTCTGTGCCCGAGCATCGGCGCGCGGCTCTGGACGGCATCTCGGAGCTGTCCGAACCCGTGCGCTACATGATCGAACCCGGACAGAGCGGGGGCGGAATGGTCGTGGCCCTGGTCGGGGGAGGAGACCGCATCGCCGACTGGCTGGGTGCGCCGCCGCCGCCGCCCGCGCCGCCGCCGCCGGAAATGCTGCGGGCGGACTACGTTCCCCCCGAGGCCAGGACTGACGCCGACGCTGTCGCCGACGCCCTTCCTCCGCCGGAAGAGGTTGCGCCGGGGCTGGGCACCGTGATCGAGCGGCTGATCGCAGGCATGCTCGGGTCGTCCCAACCCGTTGCGCCGGTGGAGCCCGCATCCGGGCAGCCGTCCCGCGCCGCCGGCTCCGAGACCCGCACGACGACGGCACCGGCCAGGCCAGCGGCCGATCGCGCCAGACCGGCTGAGGTCGCGCGGGCGATGCCGGCCGAGCGCGCCGCGCCTGCTCCGTCCACGGCGACCCGTCGCCTCAATACCGAGGTCGCATCCCCGCGACCGGTGAACACGCCGCCTGCGCGGGCCCAGTCGGTCCAGGCCCAAAGACCCGCGCAGGGTTCTGGCGCCAATCCGACCCCGGTGTCGGCGCGTGGTGCCGGCCTTGCTCAACCCCCGATGTCCGGGGGGCCCAGCTTCGACTGCCGCCTGAGCCGCAACGCGGCCGAGCGCGCCATCTGTGGCGACGACCGGCTGGCGCAGATGGATGTCGCGATGTCGCGCCGCTACGCCCAGGCCCAGGCCGGGCTCGACGCGAGGGGCGCCGATGCCCTTCGGGCCGAGCAGCGGGATTGGCTGCGTCGCCGCGATGCCTGCCAGACCCTGCGCTGCCTTGAGGGCATGTACGAGACCCGGGCGGCCCGGCTCAGCCGGATGAACTGAGGCTCAGCCGCGCCCGCGCCACTGGTTGGCGCGTTCGCGCCGCTCGGCCTTCTCCGCCGTCTCGGCGATCCGGGCGGCGCGGGTCTCGGCGCGTTTGGCGTTGCCGATCCACTCCAGGATGCCGCGCCGGGTCGAGGCCGGGAAGGCGGCGAAGGCCTCGGCGGATCCGGGTCTCTGATCGAAGGCGGTTTCCAGATCCGGGGGGACCTCCAGTCTGTCGACGGCGTCGAGCGCGCTCCACGATCCGTCGGCCCGGGCCTGTTCGATCTTGGCGAGGCCGGCCGGATGCATCAGGCCGGCCTCAGTCATGGTGTCGATCCGCGCCTTGTTCACCGCCGACCAGTTCGAGCCGGGCTTTCGGGGTGACATCAGGAGCATGGTCCGTTCTTCGTCCAGCTTCCTCGGCAGGCTGTCGACCCAGCCGAAGGCGAGGGCTTCCTCGACAAGATCGTCGTAGGGAACGCGGGGTCGGGATGCGCCCTTCTTGAACGTGACGACCCAGACGCTGTCGGTCTGTCGGTGGTTGGCGCTCAGCCAGTCGCGCCATTGCTGACGCGCCGTGACTTCGACGCGCTCGAACTGGGCGATGGGTCGGTTAGCCATCGTCGGGTTCCCGTGGTGGCGACCAATCCTCCGGGGACGCCCCCCGGTCCCTTTTCAGATCCTCGAACAGGTCTCGCCATCCGGGATTGTCGCGCTCGATCAGTTCCAACCGCCAGATCCGTTTCCACTCCTTGATCCGACGTTCGCGAATGAACGCTGCGTCGCGCGTTGGATGGGTCTCGAACCAGACCAGCCTGGAGATGCCGTATCGCTTGGTATGGCCGTCGAACGTCCCGTTTCGATGTTGCAGGACCCGAACATACAGGTCGTCGGATGATCCGGTGTAGACCGATCCGTTCTTCCGGCTAGCGACGATGTAGGTGAAGAACACCAATCTCCCTCCCGCTCATCCCGGCGAAAGCCGGGACCCAGTCCTTTGGGCGAAGGCTGGCCGGGCTAAGGGGTTAGCGTCAATCCCGGACTGTCTGCCTCACAACAGCACTGGGTCCCGGCTTTTGCCGGGATGAGCGGAGATTGGGGCTGTCAGACCCGCAGCGGCATCAGCACGTACTGCACGCCCGGGTCGCCCGGATCGAGGACCAGGGTCGGGCTGGCCGGGTCGGCGAACATGAAGGTGGCGTTCTCGCCGGTGATCTGGCCGGCGACGTCCAGCAGGTAGCGGGCGTTGAAGCCGATCTCGAAGGGGGCTTCGGAGTAGCCGATCTCCAGCTCCTCGACGCCCTGGCCGGCCTCCATGTTGCGCACCGTCAGGGTGACGCGGTCCAGCTCGAAGGCCAGCTTCACCGACCGGCTCTTCTCGGCCGAGATGGTGGCGACGCGGTCGACGGCGGAGGCGAACAGACTGTTGTCGATGTCGGCCTGCTTGTCGTTCCCCTTGGGAATGACGCGCATGTAGTCGGGGAAGGCCCCGTCGATGACCTTCGACGTCAGGGACGCCTGGCCGAACTCGAAGCGGATCTTCTGGGGGCTGACCTGGATCTCGACCGGACCGGTGCCGTCATCCAGCAGGCGGCGCACCTGGTCCACGGTCTTGCGCGGCACGATCACGCCGGGGCCGCCCGCGGCGCCTTCCGGAGCCGGGGTCTCGGCCAGCGCCAGACGGTGACCGTCGGTGGCGACGGCGCGGAGCAGGGGAATGCCGGCCTCGGCCACGGTGTGGAGATACAGGCCGTTCAGATAGTAGCGCGTCTCTTCGGTGGAGACGGCGAAGCGGGTCTTGTCGATCAGGCGCGCCAGATCGTCCTTCATCAGGGTGAAGCGAACGCCGGAGGAATCCGTCGACATCACCGGGAAGTCACCGGCCGGCAGGACCGGCAGGTTGAACTTGGAGCGGCCCGCCTGGACCGTCAGGCGCGGATCGTCGCCGTTGTAGGTCAGGGCGACCTCGGCTCCGTCGGGGAGCTTGCGGACGATCTCGTACAGGGTGTGGGCCGGGGCCGTGATCTGGCCCTCGACCTGAACGGTCGCCTCGGCCTCATCGACCATCTCCATGTCGAGGTCGGTTGCGGCGAAGCTGAGCTTGTCGCGTCCGGCCGACAGCAGGACGTTGGACAGGATGGGGATGGTGTTCCTCCGCTCGACCACGCTCTGCACATGGCCGAGGGCCTTGAGGAGGGCGGAGCGTTCGATGGTCAGCTGCATGGGTCTTCTTGGGCGTCCGGCTGCGACTCAAACGGGGTCGCGGATAAGGACTTCGGACACTAGCGGATTGGAGGCGTGGGGCAAGGAAGGGCAGGAGGTTCTAGGTTCGAGGTTTTAGGTTCTAGGGAGGTCGAGCGATCTAGATGGCATCGCCCAACGGCCACTGTCTTCTCCCTAGAACCTCGAACCTAGAACCTCGAACCTGATTCCTACCCCCGCAGCTTGCGCGTCAGCGCCTCGACGTCGCGGGCGATCTGGTCGTCGGTGGCCAGCAGTTCCTCGATCTTGCGCACGCCGTGGAGCACCGTGGTGTGGTCGCGCCCGCCGAAGCGGCGGCCGATGTCGGGGTAGGACCGGGTCGTGTGCTGTTTGCACAGATACATGGCGATCTGGCGCGGGCGGGCGACGGCACGGGTGCGGCGCTCGCTCAGCAGGTCGGCCTGCTTCATCGAGAAGTGCTCGGCCACCGTCTTCTGGATCTCGTCGACGGTGATGCGGCGCTCGGGTCCGCCGCGCAGGGCGGAGCCGAGCAGGGCCACGGCCTCGTCGGCGGCCAGCGTCGACAGGCGCGGACCGGCGGCGGCGGCCAGGGTGTTGATCGCGCCTTCCAGTTCACGGACCGAGCCCGGCGTGCGGTCGACCAGTTGTTCCAGGACGTCGCGGGGCGCCTCGCCGGCGACCAGGCCCATGCGGGCGAAGGCGGCGATGCGGTTCTGGGCCACGGCGATCTTGAGCGCGCGATCGGCCGGTTCCACCGGGCAGGTCAGGCCGGCGGAGAGGTGGCTACGCAGGCGCGGCTCGACCTCGGTCAGGGCCATCGGCGGACGGTCGGCCGACAGGACGATGCGCTTTCCGTCCTCGATCAGGGCCGTTAGCGTCGAGAGCAGTTCTTCCTGGGTCGAGGCCTTGCCGCCGACGAACTGGACGTCGTCCAGCAGCAGCATGTCGGCGGTGCGCAGGCTCTCCTTGAAGGCGGCGGTCGAGCGGTCCTGCATGGCCTTGACGAAGGTCGACAGGAAGCGCTCGGCGGTCAGGTAGACGACCTTGGCGTCCGGCCGCAGGCGCTGCGCCTCCCAGGCGATGGCGTTCAGCAGGTGGGTCTTGCCGTAGCCGTAGGGGCCGCAGAAGAAGATCGGATTGAAGTGGCCATCGGCCCAGCTGGCCGTCTGGCGGGCGATGGCCAGGGCGAAGGCATTGCCCTGACCTTCGACGAAGCTGTCGAAGGTCAGGCGTTCCTGCAGGCCGGCGGCGCGCACGGCGCGGGCACCGTCAGTGACGGGGCCGATGGTCGGCGCCACCGGTGTCTCAAGCCCGGCCGACGAAAGCGCCTGGACCGACATGGCCGAGGACGGTGTCACGGCCGGCACCTCGGCGCGGCAGCGAACCTCGAGCCGACGCGACAGGCCATCAAGGCCCAGCCAAAGCTCATTGAGACGACGCAGGGCGTTCTTGCGGACCCAGTCGCGGGCATAGCCGGTGGGGGTGACGAGGATCAGCTGGCCTGAACCGTCGGCGCGCACGGCCGAAGGGGCGATGTAGGAGCTGAACGGACCTTCCCCGATCTCGGCGCGAAGACGCGTCGCCGCCTCCGTCCAGATGCGATCCGGATCGGTCATTCCCGCTGCCGCCAGTCCCGTCGACGCCACTCCCAGTCCCCCCATCTTGTTTTCACCCGCCATGAAAAAGTCCCTGCCGCCCGAAACCGTTCGGTTCCGAGCCCCACGCCGGGCAATCTGTTCAGGGACGGCTTCTCCTGTCCCTCGAAGCGATAGCTTCAAGAGTGGGGCCGACCTCGCGGACAGACTTCTCCCGCCGGCGCAAGGCACTGCCTTGCTCCGTCTTCATCCGTGTTGGGATGGAAGTGCGTTAGGAGGGAAAACTTACGCCGGGAGCGGCGGGGGTCAACGCTGATTCGTTGACGAATGGGCAACTAAATTCGTTGACAGGGCCAAGTGCTAATCCTGCTTGGGAAAATGCCGATTTCGCGCGTCCGGCGAGCGCGAATTCCCTCATGATCACTTATCCGCACACGGCGAAACGGCAAGTAAGCTTGAGCCTACTCGCCGTTGAAATCGTTAGATTTTCGCGTGACAGACCGATGACGGCCGGTCGGAAGCCCGTCTCAGGCGGCCGACATTTTCTTCAGCTGGGCGGCCAGGCGCGACACCTTGCGCGAGCCCGTATTCTTGTGAACGACGCCCTTGGTGACGGCGCGCATCAGCTCGGACTGGGCGGTGACGAAGGCGCCCTTGGCGGCCTCGGCATCGCCACCGGCGACGGCTTCCTGGAACTTCTTCAGGAAGGTGCGCACGCGGGTGCGGCGCGACTTGTTCACTTCGGTCCGCGCGGCGATCTTGCGGATCGCTTTCTTGGCGCCGGGGTTGTTGGCCATTCGTCAGAACCTATCAACGGAAACGCCGCGGACACCCCGTCCACGGCGCGGAAATCTTCAAGAGGGCGGGCGTATAGCGGATGGGGCGCGGTCGGGCAAGGGAGGGATTAGGGATTAGGGATTAGAGAGAATGCCGCATCGGGATCATCCGCTGCGCCTCGCTCCGAAAACCGAAAATCCCCAATCCCTATTCCCTAATCCCTATCGCCCCCGAAACTCCGGTTTCCGCTTCTCCACGAACGCCGCCATGCCTTCCTTCTGGTCCTCGAAGGCGAACAGGCTGTGGAACAGGCGGCGTTCGAACTGGACGCCCTGGGTCAGGGTCGTCTCGAGGGCGGCGTTGACCATCTCCTTGTTGGCCATGACCGCCAGAGGGCTCTGGGCGGCGATGCGGGCGGCGATCTTGCGGGTCTCGTCCAGCAGCTGGTCGTGAGGGAAGACGCGCGACGCCAGGCCGGCGCGTTCCGCCTCGGCGGCGTCCATCATCCGGGCGGTCAGGACCATGTCCATGGCCTTGGACTTGCCGACCAGACGGGTCAGGCGCTGGGAGCCGCCGATGCCCGGCGCGACGCCCAGGTTGATCTCGGGCTGGCCGAACTTGGCTTTCTCACTGGCCACGATGAAATCGCACAGCATGGCCAGCTCGCAGCCACCGCCGAGCGCGAAGCCGTTGACCGCGGCGATGATGGGTTTGCGGAACCGGACGATCCGGTCGTGGCCGTGGGCGAAGAAGTTGCCCGCATACATCTGGGCATAGGTCTGGTCCGCCATCTCCTTGATGTCGGCGCCGGCGGCGAAGGCCTTGTCGCCCGAGCCGGTCAGGATCAGGCAGCGGACCGTGTCGTCATGCTCCACAGCGTCGAGGAAGGCGGCCAGGTCTGCGAACAGGGCCGAGTTCAGCGCATTCAGCGCCTCGGGCCGGTTCAGGCTGACCACCGCATAGCCGTCGGCGTGCCGCTCGATCAGCAGATTGGCAAAGGTGTCGGACATGGGGGCCTCCGTGGGCAACCGGGTCTCTCTAACATCCGCTCATCCCGGCGAAAGCCGGGACCCAGTGCTTTTGTGAGGCAGGACCGGGATTCACGCACTGCTGCTGTTCTGCCATCCATCGCCCAAAGACCTGGGTCCCGGCTTTCGCCGGGATGAGCGGAAGAAGGAAAAGCGCGCGGGCCGGGGGTGAGGCGAGCGAGAGGATCACGGCGGAGGAGGGCCTGCGCGGCCCAGCCGGGCCAGGCGGCGGCGTTCGGCGCGGTTCAGCGGGGCCGATGTCGAAACACTCTGCACTTCGTCCACATCGTCCACTCTTGAGACGGCGCGCCGGGGCCGGGCGGCGTGAAACAGGGCCGGGTCGAGCGCCAGGCGTTCGGCCACCTCGGTGATGGCGTCGATGCGGGCGTCCTTGGCGTCCTCCCCGGCACGTCGCAGCCGGGCCTCCTCGCGGACGTCTTCGCGGGCGGCCTCGCGCTCGCGGGTGCGTTCGGGAACGGTGAGCTCGGCGTGCAGCTTTTGCCAGCGCAGCGCCTCGGCGATGCGGCCCTGGCCGATCGCGCGTGACAGCCCCTGCCAGGCCAGATCGGCGAGATCGACCCGTTCGAGCCGCACATCCGGTTCGGGCAAGGGATGCTCGGGCACCGGATCGGGCTGGTCGGCGCGCCGCCAGCCCTCCTCGCGGGCGCGCTTCCAGAAGGCCGAGAGGCCGAGATCGAAGCGGGCGCAGACGACCTCGGCAGGCGCGCCGTCCAGAAAGGCGTCGCGCGCGGCGGCCCAGGTCTCGGGGGATCGGATGCGATAGGTCTGGCGAACGTCGGTCATGACGGAGAGCCTGACATGCGGCTACGTCAAAATCGGACGTAGGGGGCGCGGCCTGGAGGGTGGGGGAAGGGATCGCCGCCGGATCAATGACGGCCCTCGGGACAGGTCAGAGTTTCCGCTTTCGACCCAAGGCGGACATCCCGACGGTCGACGTTCGGGCGATCCTTGAGAACCGACGCCCGCATGGCGAATAGTCTCCGGGTGAACAGCACCGACGACCGCTCGGCCGGACTCCGCCGGTTGCGCTCTGATCCATAGTCAGGCCATCTGCGTAGGCGGTTGGAGCGGGGTCGGTTCGATGATGCGTCTGATGGGCGGGGCCACGGTGGTGGCCGTGGGGGTGATGCTGGCGCCGGTGACGGCGCAGGCTCAGACGCCGGGTATGGTGAACGCCCGGGTCGAGATCTCGGCCGCCGTGGCGGGGTCCAGCCAGACGCTGGAAGCGATCGAGCGGCAGTCCAATGCGCGCGACCGGGCTCGTCAGCAGGAGATCGCGGCGCTTCAGACCCGTCTGACCGAGGCCGAGGCCATTGGTGTAGCCGAGATCGCCCGTCTGCAGGCCGAGCTGATCGATGCGCGCGAGGCTCTGGTGGCCGACCTGGCCTCGCGGGATCCGGCCTATGCCGAAGCGATCAACCTCTTCCGCCGGGAGGTCAGCGACATCGCCTCCACACCGGAAGGGGTGGCGGCGCTTGCGCGTTTCAATCGCGGGGAGGTCGACCAGGGACTGGATGACTATGCCCGCCTGATCGCTATCAAGGCTCAGGCGCGGCGAGATGCTGTCGAGAACGCGACCCGCGCCCTTGAGGCCGAGGCGGACAGGGCCGAGGCAGTTGACCGTCGCCCCCTGGCCGTGCTCGCCCTCGATGCCCGCAACAGAAGCCGGCTCGGGACCGACCGGGTCATCACCCTCTATGAAGAGATCGTCCGCCTCGACCCGGATACCTATGATGACTGGCTGCAGCTCTTTTTCCTCTATCGGGATGCGGGTCGGAGCAGCGACGCGCTCGCTGCGACGGAGCGGATGCAGCAGCTGTCCAGGGACGAGGCGCAGCTTGGGACGGCCCTGCTCAGAATGGCCGATGTGCTTGTCAGTCAGGGAGACCGTGACGGGGCGCTGTCGCGCTATCAGCGCAGCCTCGAGATCGCCGAACGCCTGTCTGCGGCTGATCCGGCGTCTGCGGACCTCGCGCGGGATGTGAGCCTCTCGCTGGCCCGGACCGGCGATGTGCTCTTTGATACGGGGGACCGGGCCGGGGCGCTGTCGCGCTATCAGCGCAGCCTTGAGATCATGGAGCGCCTGTCTGTGGCCGATCCGGCGTCGGCGGACCTCGCGCGGGATGTGAGCATCGCGCTGGAACGGATCGGCGATGTGCTGCTGAGCGAGGGGGACCGGGCCGGGGCGCTGGGACTCTATCAGCGGAAACTTGAGATCGACGAGCGCCTGTCTGCAGCCGATCCGGCGTCTGCGGACCTCGCGAGGAATGTGAGCATCTCGCTGGACCGGATCGGCGATGTGCTGCTGAGCGAGGGGGACCGGGCCGAGGCGCTGTCGCGGTATCAGCGCAGCCTTGAGATCCGGGAGCGCCTGTCTGCGGCCGATCCGGCGTCGGCGGACCTCGCGCGGGATGTGAGCGTGTCGCTGGACCGGATCGCCGATGTGCTGCTGAGCGAGGGGGACCGGGCCGGGGCGCTGTCGCGGTATCAGCGCAGCCTTGAAATCAGGGAGCGCCTGTCTGCGGCCGATCCGGCGTCCGTGCAGTTCGCACGGGATATGAGCTTCTCGCTGGAGCGGATCGG